>JAABUP010001722.1_pt1 | contig 44949 bp, 61 predicted proteins | sample 5559201 | NCBI WGS metagenome assembly JAABUP01 (sample SAMN10711887, study PRJNA513373) | rock metagenome | isolation source: Antarctica rocks | place: Antarctica
CTGCCTTTGCCCCCCCCGTAGCATTTTCCATTGCACCTGTCATCATCATTGCAATTTTTGACTGTTTTGATGGCTGTAACACATGCCTGAGGGTGTGAAGGCAAACTAAGAGTCTCCAAATAGTTTTGGCATGGCCGAACCTGTCCCACCTGTGGACAACCTAGCTGCTAGTGTGTAGCTGGTGCAGACTGTGCTGTTGGTTGTCACCAGATCCTGGATCATGTACACGCATACCCTTCAAGTGATGCTATTGCCGTTAGTGTGCTGCTGCTGCTGCTGCTGCTGTCACTCAAGCTGATCTTTCTGCCGCCCACAGCCTGACAGCCTGGTGCGTGATGGCATGTCGGGCTTATTGCCAAGGTGGGTGCATGCCGGTGGAAGCAGCATTGCGGAGCATCATGCATTCCAGCAGTCCTGCTTTAGCCTGTGCAACGCTGCATGTTGTTTATGCAAGCATGCAATCCTGTCGCCATGGTCAAACTTCATATCTCTGTTTAGTAACATGGTAGATCATGCATTGGAAGCACATGCATCTACACATGTACACATCTATTGCAGCTGGATATGGTGTGCTGTGCTTGGACTTCTTTCATGGTCAAGATGCGTACAATCTCTGTCTAGAAATTCTGTGACCCAAAACAGAGATGAGATACGTCATTCGATGCTGTTTTGGGCCACATTTCTAGACAGAATTTATACGCATCTTGACCATGAAAGAAGTCCAAGTATCTCATTTCCACCCAGAATTCACTCGGTGCCTGTTGACTCCTCTGATGAGTCGTCAAGACAGGAAATGCAAATTCATTGCTTGATTGAATTGAGTGAGAGAAAGCGGTGGATGTGTGCAGGCGGTGCTGCAAAGCGACAAGGACTTGCCAGCCTTGTTGGGCAATGGCCACAACTACGAACGCTGGATCAAGCATGGCTCAGGCGCAGATGATGTCATCACCAACAGCAACAGCAACGACTCAGATGAGCCCTTACTAGGTGACTCATGACTCATGCTGTTGAGCGCCACATGCAAGCAGCAGACCTGCATCCCTTACCTCTTCACGTGTAACATGTGTGGCTTTACTGTCATGTCCTAGCTTGACAAAAAACGGATAAAGCCTTTAGGTAGCAACATGTATGGCTGTACCACTCCCTAACCCCATACCCTAAGCCCCATACTCTGTTCTCATACCCTAAGGCCATGCCCTGAACCCTGAATGCATGCCCTGATCTCCCTGAGCACTGCAACAGCTGCAATGCTGTGCAGGACGTTCACAACTTTCAATAGCTTGTACAAGCCAACACAGCCAGTGACAGCCTTCTGTAAGAAGATAGGTAAAGTACTGTAAGCATATTCTACAGGTAGTAGAAGTTGTTGTTTGTGATGGTGCAGTGGGTACAGCAGCCGGGGTGGGAGGGTTGCTGCGGGCCAGGGCAGGCAGGAAGAATGGAAGCAGGTCCAGGTCCAGATCCCCACCTGGTGATGGGTCTGATGCACAGACAGACCAGGAGCATCATGGCAGTGCTGATGGTGACGACAACGAACCAGGTAGAATTTAGCTTGCCTGCTCAAGTGTCTGTCCAATGTCTGTCTGATGTCTGTCCGTTGTCTGTCCAATGCTGCGCCCAGTAGACAGCACAAAGGCTGCCCACATCTGGTGAAGCATCCACAAACGCAAGTTACTGAGATGTCATACCAATTATTTCTGCAGATGTTGCTGTTGCACTGCCATTCATGGCTGTACTGCTGTGGGCTGAAGCTGTTCAAAGGCATCAAGCCTGCTGCAGCTGCGTTGAGAAAAACGCTCAATGCTGTATGTCGTAGCTAGAAAGCCATTGTTGTCTGTACAATGAAATTTATCACTAAATCTATAATTGTCTGATGTTAGAAATTGCATGACGTGTGCAGGTGACTGGCCCGAGGCAGGCGTGCCACACAAAACGCGCAGCGGCCGCACAGTTATGAGCCCAAAGCCTAGCGGTGGTCAATAGACTTCTGTGCATCTACTGTGCTGTTGGTAAGGGCTGCACAGTAGTGCAGGAGCAACTCATGCAGCCAGACACTATGTTAAGCAAACGCAATATATTGGATGTGATGCTGCAACATGCAACACGCCTACAAAGTCTGGTGATTGAGTAGAAGCCATGGTAGAGCAGTGCAGCCCCTGCCTCTCAGCATGTATTAGGAAGGCAGCTCATCACCGAGTCCGGCAACACCTGTCAGACTTGCATTCGCATTCATTGGCCCAGCAAATGTACATCATGCGTGCCGTCAGTTGTACTCCTTGCCAAGTTGTGAACGCCATGAATTGAAATTGTTGACATCGGCAATAAACGATATTGTACAGCAACTGCTTTAGTCGTGGCCCTATTTTGGCCCTCACAGAATTCTAACTGGCTTTTGACATGTGTAAAGGCAGTCAGTTTGAGTGTGGGTTAGCTGACTTACAGGTGCTGCTGTTTTTGTCATTGAAATGTTGGCAAAACTGCTGCCTAAGGACCGCACGCTGGCATCTGCACACTTGAAATGCTCACATTGAGATGCCCCAGAGAATTGACCCTCTCTGACCCTCGCTGAAACCCAGAGAGAGGGATCGGCAGAACCTAAGATGGACGGCAGAACCTAAGATAGAAAACCTATGACTTTGATGTTCGTCAACCCCTAGACACAGATTTCGACGCGCTCTCTGCCCTGATCACTTTTGCGCAGGCAATTTCACCAAGCAAAGCACAGTGACTATCCGCTGCAATTGCCTATACGTCTTAGGCAATTGTAACGGATAGCCCTCTGGGCTGCTCGTGAACTTCCTGGACAAAACGCTTTCTAGTGTGCACAGGTCGACTGACACCGAAAAGGCGGTCAAGTCTTGTCTCACTTGCGCTATGCATAACGGTAGCTGTGTTAAACCATGCGAAAGCGTGTGAGCTTTTAGCTCAAGCTCTGATGCATGCTACGATCTGAAGGTCGTCGGGCCCCACCTTGCTCTTGATTAGTCTTAGCTTTAGCCTACGGTGTGATGTCTGATACAAACAAAAAAGCGAGCGCCAAGGCGGAGACCCAGGTACGCCCATCATGTCGATTGTGTGGCGGCACCATCAACTGCAGTGCCTGTCAAGCTTCGCTAGCTCTCAGCACCTTGAGAAGCTCGCATTCACTGCACATACATAGCCGACAGCCTGTACGTATATTCACACGCTTCGTGTCCTTCCCTCAGAAGGAGTGACTGTTGGTCTGTTGGCATAGGACAAGCCCAAAGGGCCTATCAAAAGGTCTGAACCACCCAAAAAAGTGCAGATGATAGAGCCCGTCCTCAGGCGTGCTCCCCAACATAGAGCCCCATCTGATTCAACTGCTGCGTTTCTGAGAGGTGCCAAAGCTGAAGCTAACCTGCCAGACAGCACACGCCATAGGCTAGAATCCTCTGCAGCTGCTGGCAGCCGGTCAAACAATGGCAGAAGTGAAAGTGCACAGGAGGAGCTGTATATGCAGCAGGTGCAGGATGCACTGAGAGAAGGAAGCCCTGATGTGCGAAGGGATGCAAGATCTGCACCACAGCAAGTCCAGAAAAGGCCAACTTCGAAACTGGCACCTCGCAGGCAGCGTCCAGTCAGCCCAGCACAGCAGGCCCAGCAGGACTTGTCTGAGAGGTATTGCTGCATGCTAACGCATAGCACTCTCTGTATCAGAGCAGCATTACAGTTGCTGCATCAGATACTTATTCACCCTGATGCACAAACTGCTATATAAGCAACCAGCAGCTTGCAAAGCAATATGCTTGACCAGCTTTGCAAAACATATGTACCCATGCACAGCATCACTGCAGCAGGCACATGGCTCAAGCAGCAGTCCTGAGTTCAACATGCAGTTTCTCGCATGCTTCACTGCATTGCGACATCTCTAAACCTCGATCCTTGTCAATGCAGAATGCATCAGCATGTACTAGGAGGCCGCCTGTGGTACAAGGAATGCCAAGATGCCAACCAGGACCTTCCTCACCAGCTGCCACTCAACTATGACTCACCAGACCATTATGTGTCCACCTTTGAGCCTCTGCTGTTTGAAGAGGCCAGGGAAGCTGTGCGGTCCACATGGCTGGAAAGCTGTGACATGAAGAAGACTTTCACAGTGGACATCACTAGGTGTGGCACACAGGCACATACATGCATTACATGGAATGCGTGTCAGAATAGATGTCTGTCACAGGGTGTGTAGCCTGCCAAGCTCATGGCAGGGCATGGGTCTCCATCTGTTATCCACAGACGCTACTCTGTTGACACCACATGGGGAGGAGTGACTAACCATGAGCCTGTCAGGCTATGCAGTGCATATCAGCAACATCCTGGATCTAATGGCATCATCATTGACTTTTTCATTAGCTCGCATGTCAATGAGGAGACAAATGACTGAACTGGCATTCACCTTGTAGTGAGACAGCAGATTTTTGCCATCAGCCTTTGGATATCAGACAGGTAGGATCTGTTACACGACATGATTTGCATTGCATGCATTACCTCAGCAAGATTACTGTGACAATCACTGTGCTGCCAGCAGAAATGGCATCATACATGTCCCCATATGTGGGTTTGTATGTGTGCGTATGTATATTTGTATGGTAACATTCTCGTAAGGTTGACCGAATATAACAGGCAGTAAATCGTAGCTTGTACCTTGCTGTGAAAGGCTTGAATGCATGCAGTGATGACCCATGACTTGATGACTGATTGCAATGGCATATGCAGTGTGGATGAGACAGCCAGCGGGAGTGTGCATGTGCATCTGAAGCCTTCCATGCCTGGGAACAGAAGCACGATGCTGCGCGAGAACAGCCTTGTGGTGCTCACACTCAACAAGCCGCCTGCCAAGGGGGCCCTAGAGTGGGTGCAGGGGGGGCGCGGCAGGGGTGCAAGAAGGCAGAACGGCTGTTCTGATGATCCTCATCATAAGCGGCAGCGGTCAGTGTTTAGTATCCCTTGTCTGCGGTGTGCACTTCACATGTGGTGGCAAATATAGAGTCGTGCTGCTGCTGATCAGCTGGCTAGGCAGCTTGTGAATACACTGTGGTTACTGTGCAACATCACAGAAAGCGTGAAAATTGTTACCGTCAGTATCATCAACATCAGTATGTGCATGGCATACACCATCAATGCTCAGATTACAGATGGCATTCTATTTTGACGTTCTGCCATCTCTCCTGGCCGGCTGAGCAGATGCATTTGCAACTATGTGGAGTGCAAAGGCAACTCAGCACATCCTCAGGTGCTAGTGAGAGAGTGCATGCAGACTGTATGACTGGGCATCTCTGTTTACGGTATCTTTGTGATCAATGGCAACGCCTGTTCACTGGGACATCTTTCTGGTCAAGAATCTCGACTCCTTTCAGCTCTCTGATGATTTGCCAAACCCGTCTCCTGAGGTGTCATGAACAAGTGCTTGCAGGAGAGACCTAGATCAACAGGAAGGCCATGCTGGTGTGGGACCTCAATTTTACAACCCAGATGGGTCTGGTAGCGACCCCATGCGACCAGCCCCCCCTGGCACTGAGCAGTGGGCCTCATCTGGTATACCTCCCAGAAGTACCCCCCCCTGCTCCATATCTATGATCAATCTCACCATGTGGCTTTATCAGCATGATGATGTTGTTGTGCAGTGGGTGCATGCAGCAGAGCAATATGTGTCGATTATTTCTTGCAGTGAGTGTGTGCAGCAGAGCAAAACCAAGACAGCAGCTCAGGTGCCAGAATGTGATCATGACTATGAGCAGGATGGGTTTCATGCTTGTGTTGTGTCACCCTTGCTGCCTGTTTGCAATGTCATTGACATCATCCAACCACGGTTGTATTTAGGATCATCACACCATATCTTTGTGTCTGTCAACCAGCTGTGTTTAATTATTCTTATACCTTTGTGTTTGTCAACCTGCTGCATCACATCTCAGAAGGCTCAGACGGTCAGTCTGCAAGACCGTCTCCTTCCCATGCAAAAAGCATTGAAAAGAAATTGTCAGCAGTTACTACAACAAGCATGCAACACGCAAAAATTGAAAGGCAGCTCATAAAGCTGATCGTGTGAGCTGCAGGGTCAGGGCTGTCTGCTGATCAACAGAGACAGATTGTGGCAGAGGCAGAGGCTGCAGTGGGCCGCAAGCACAGCTTGCTTCCTGTGGTGGCAGGCGTCGTCAAATCAGCTGCCTGGGACATGTCTGGTGACATCTTTGTGACTGTCTTCCCTGCATGCAGCGCTCATGCACATGCACCGGCTAGCTGCTGCCACCAGGTACCTCCCATACTTGTGAGCCTAAACCAGAAATCGTAATGTCTAAACCCTGTGGCTGTACAGTCAATCTTACTGTACAGTACGTAGAGCAACTTGCCGACAAGGGCGACTCTTGACAAGGGAGACCCTTGCTCATGATGTAGTCTCTGGCTTTGGTCTCAAACTTCAATATGTGTTTCTCAGCAATGGGTATGCTGTCCTCTGCTTGCTTAACAGCGTATCAGCTACTTTTTGACCGCTCCTGTCATAAGTCAGTGAAACTGAATAAAAGGTGCAGGCCAACCTTCCTTGACAGACCTAAAACAAAATCCTGACACAAATGCCGCTGAAGAAAGACCATGCACAGAAGTCAGCTCAGCACAGGGGACGATCCAAAAACCAGGTGCTTGATTTGCACTTCTGTCCTGTCTGGCATGTACATGCTGATACTGGAAGCAGCCACAGCAGTGGCCGCACAATTGCACCTGTGGGTCAAAAAGTGCAGGCATGACGGGCTTGGCTGAGAGGGGTAAACGATCACCATCCCCACTCCCCCGCCTCCTGATCACACAAATGCCAATGCAACTCCCCATGTCTCAGACTCATCAATTGGTGAACAGGTGATTCAGAGCATGAGAGACAAGCCAAAGGCGTGGCACCTTGGCTATGCTGGGGCCCTCATCTCCCAGGAGCGCGAATATAAAGCCCTGCGTGAAGTCAAGAACATGAAGGTCAGTCTTGGGCACAGCCATTCCCCTGATCTTACTGTGTGTCAGAGAGAACCAATAGGCTTGTGTATCTACGTTGATGGTGCCTTTGAGATCATGCATGCCATTTGGGTTTCTCCACACATGGCCAGTGATCACCTGTACAGCTGCCATGCCATTCATTTACAAATGGGTGTGGTGTGACATCATGACTTAGGTTTTTCCTGTTGGCTGACATTGTAGATGGAGGATCAGCATCAACTCAAAGACTTCCTGCTGTTCAGAGTGACACGGCCTGTGTTTGACGTAACAGCACCAACATGCACCTGCAAACCTTGTGCAGGTGGCCAAGTACATTCTGAGGCCGCAGCTGCTGGCTGAGATCGGATCAGAGATGGAGGATCATCAGACCATGAGGCGCATGTGGCCCCCGGAGGCCCGCACCCCTCACTTCCTGCAGTTCATCCGGGATCAGTACGACCAGACCCAGCAGGCTGCCATTGAGGTATCACATCTTGTGCATGATTTACGCCATGTGTGCTGGAGTTTGGGGAGTGAAGATCCAGTGCTGTGCTGTTGCTTGATGCATGAGAAGCGGTTGTAGCTCCACAATGCTCATGACACTTCACAAGTAAGACTTAGCAGTCAGGCGTTACTGAACAGGTTGGGAATCAAAATCCAGGAATTGCAACTGGAGCTGCACGCACAAACGGTGCAAGAGTCATGACGGATATATGATAGATTGCTTTGTATGCTGTTGCAGATTGCAGCATGTCACTTGGGCAAGCATGCTCAGGCCAACATGGAGGACCCCAGCCTGGCCATCCTGCCTTTTGTGCTCATCCAGGGGCCGCCAGGTACAGCCCTTATGACTACCTAGTATCACTGTTTGCCATGAGAATGCCATGATAGTTCCCACGATAGCTTCTATAATAGCTCCATAATAATGTTGTGATACTTCCATGAAAGTGCCCTGCTAGGTTCCATGATAGGCTTCGTGATAATTCCATGCTAGTTCCAGGAAAGTGCCATGGTAGTTCCATGAAAGTGCCTTGATAGTTCCATGAAAGTGCCCTGATAGTTCCATGATAGTTCCATACTAGTGCCATGATAGTTCCATGATAGTGCCATGATCATTCCAAGATAGTTCCATGATAGTGCAATGATAGTTTTGTGATAGTTCCGTGAAATTTCCAAGACAGTTCCAAGATAGATTCATGATAATTCCATGATAGTGCATGTCACAGATCTACTGAATGTTTCTGTTGTGTCTTGCCTTGCCTTGTATGTAAGATGTGAGTAACAGAGGGCAGGTCTGCTGACAAGCTGTAAGTCAGATTGGGGCATTTTCAATACATGGATGTGCATCTTGCATGTTGCCCGAGTACAAGTGTGGTATTGTGCAGGGACGGGCAAGACTCACACAGTGCGCGGCATCCTGAATGTGTGGCACATTGTCCATTACAATCGCTTCCTGGAGTCCCTGGTCAAAGCATTGGCCAGGTGTGCCAATCTGCACCCTGATCTTGTCAACATACACTGCAGCTGTCAAATTGTCTGCACTTGCAAGTCTTTGTATGGCAATCCCTAAGCTGTAAGCTTGGCTGTCCAGCTGCTTTGCTGTTGCCAGCAAGGGGTGTGGGAAAAAGGAGCTCGAATCTGTTTCTTTGCACCTGCACAGTTCACTGTGCATGTCAGGAGTGGCATTCAAGTCGGTTGTTGTTGTGCCTGTGAGGCTGACATGACTGCAGTCCAAGACATGGAATGTTCAGGAATGCACTGCCTCTGCAGACAGATCACAACTGCATGAGATGGAGATAGGTGTACTTGCAATACACATTGAATATGACTGTACTGTTGTATGCACATCATCTGAAGGAAGTCTTTTTTGGCTCCGTATAAGACTACTCGCGCACTGAGTCATTGAGTTCTTACGCCTGTCAAGGGAAAAGCTAGCCTGTGGGGGGAATTGAGCATGCTGTGGGAAAAGTGCCTGCGGTGGACAGTAGCATGTCAGGCAAACTAGCCTGTTGAAAAAGTGGCCTGTTGGGTATCTTGGGTAGTGTGGTGCAGGGAGAGTTGCAAGGAGAGTGCATCCTCAGGACTGAACCGTACACTGCCCAACTTGGCTCGCAAGCCGCGCATCCTGGTGTGCGCACCCAGCAATGCCGCTACGGATGAACTGCTTCAGCGTATCATGGACCATGGATTCAAAGACTTCCAGGTACACAGCAGACAGCCCAGAACCTCCTGCACTCGCCAACTCACTCACTCACTCACTCACTCACTCACTCACTCACTCACTCACTCACTCACTCACTCACTCACTCACTCACTCACTCACTCACTCACTCACTCACTCACTCACTCACACACACACTCACTCACTCACTCAATCACTCACTCACTCACTCACTCACTCACTCACTCACTCACTCACTCACTCACTCACTCACTCACTCACTCACTCACTCACTCACTCACTCACTCACACACATGAGGGCACACAAGGGCTACCTGGCTTGCAGGGCAACACGTATCGCCCAAATGTGGTCCGAATTGGGTCAGAGGAGGCGCCTGTGTCCCAGCGTGCCAAGGATGTGTGGGTGGACGTGCTCATCAACCGCTACATGGACATGGACAGCGCCACCTGGCAGCGCAGGTATATACCTCACATGCCTAGCACAGCTGGTCATGACATTGACACACCACATGCATCACCACTGCGGTCAATGCCACACTTGACTTCTCACAGCCCAGTTGCATGCAATCAAGCAGCCAAACGCATGAAGGAGTGAGTCAGCCAGCAACGCATGCTTAGGGGCTTGCATCAGCCGCACATATACAGGTCCAGGGGTCTAAAGCTCACACTTGTCTGGCATGGACAGATGCAGCGTCTCAAAGCAAGGCAGCAGCAGATTGATGTCAAACCCTTGTGATGTTGTGGGTTGCAGGTACACGCATTTGCAGGAGCAGGTGACCAAGCAGACGTACCAAGTGGCTGCCCTTCAGAAGGCCCTGCAGCGCACGCAAGACGAGGTACTCACCGACACCCATCCTCTGTTTGCTGTGAGTCTGTGCACACTCATAAAAACGCTTTTTTTTGCATGACTGTGGTTGTGTGTATTGTTGCTGTCTACTAGCCTGCCTGTCTGTCTATCTGCCTGTAAGTTGAACAACACAGTGCCTGTAAGTTGAGCAACACAGTGCCTGTTAAGTTGAGCGCCACAGCCACAGCCACTGTGGACTATCTGTGTTGTAAGTTGGGCAACAAAGTCTTGCTTACTGTGCACTGACCGTATCTGTGAGTCAAGCAACATAGATCCAGCCACTGTTGACTGACTGTGCTGTAAGTTGACTGACTGTGCTGTAAGTAACAACACAGTCTCATTTACAGTGCACTGAGGACCATGCCAGTGACTCAAGCAACACAGATCCAGCCACTGTGGACTGACTGTGTCCATCTGCAGCAAGAGCAACTGGAGAAAGCGCTTTCATCAGCAGCCGAGAAGGGCAAGCTGCAGGAGCAGGTGAAGAGGTCGGTTGCCGAGGGGAACACGTACAGCTACCAGCTGGCTCACCTGCATGAGGAGCGTGACAAGGCCCTGGTGGAGATGTCACGCCTGGAGGAGGTCGCACCCCTGGCGCGCAAAGACCATGGCCACAACAAACGCATGGTCAGTCAGCTTTGTTCACAGCTTCACCCCTTCATCACTTCACCATTTCGTCCCTTCACCATTTGGACCCTTCATCATTTCACCACTTCACCCCTTCATCACTTCACCACTTCATCATTTCGACCCTTCACCACTTCACCCCTTCATCATTTTACTACTTCACCATTTCGACCCTCCACCACTTCAGCCCTTCACCATTTCGACCCTTCACCACTTCACCCCTTCACCACTTCCTCCCTTCACCACTTCACCATTTCACCATTTCACCCCTTTACCACGTCACCCTCCAGCTGCATACTAGGAGTGGTTGCTGGGATCACTCAGCTGTAGTGGTCAGAAGCAATATGCACCTAGCTACCCATCCGTCTGACTCTTCATATCTGTGCCTCAAGTCTTGAGGCAGAGTCTTTATCAACCTACAACTAGGCAGTGAAAGATGTGTTGTCTCAGGGATTGAGCACTCTGTATGAGGCAAACTTGAAGTGCAGAATCACAACTGCTCAATTCACGTGTGGGGTGGTGAGCTTTGGATACTGTACCTGTGCAACAAGCCTGCTAACACTACATATCTGGGATCTGTCTGTCATCTGTCACTCAAGTCACACCCCTATTTGCCAGATTCTTGCAGCCACTTCTTCATGAATGCAAACTGATGCTCAGCAGTAAAGCACTTGTGGACAACCATATACACAACCACTTGTGAACTGATGCAGGTGCGTGACAACCTGGAGCTGTCGTTCGTCCAGGAGGCTGAAATGGTGTTCACCACACTGTCCAGCACTGGTCGTAAGATCTTCAGTCATCTGGAGAATGCATTTGAGAATGTGCTGGTGGATGAAGCTGCACAGGCGTCAGAGATTGCTGTCTTGCAGCCCCTCATGCTAGGATGCAAAAGGTGTGTGTCACAATCATTCATCAATGAATCTATGTTTCCTGTCTTCAATACTCATCAGGGGAGTCAGCATATGACTGTTGCCATGCAACTGCAGCTCCTGCTGGAAAGTGTGATGCTGCTGAGCTGGATTAGGTGCATGCCAAGGGTGGCACTAAAAACAAAGAATCCAGCCAGCTCTGTCAACAAACTAGTAATGAGCTGGCAAAGAAGCTGCCACTATTGCCCTCCAGATCCCACATGTTATGCTGAGACTTCATATGCCAAATCAGACATTGCATGCACCAAGCTGATGCTATGAAGGTCGTGCATGCGGTGTCAGGCACAACTTTCCAAAGATCGCTTCACCAAAGAAAACACCATATGCACGGACACATAAGCTTTTGACACCAACCATGAGTTACATGGCCAGCAGGGTAGCTGTACACCTCTTCCACCTACAATCAACAGTCCTGAGCCCAGGCCAAAACACTTTGGCCCTTTGGTCGGCACTGAAATGAACATTCCAACATTGCATATGTCCAAATGCAAAGCTTGTCTCTATCCCAAGTGTGAAGTGGGGCTGTGGTGGGGGTGCAGGGTAGTGCTGGTGGGTGACCCTCAACAGCTGCCAGCCACGGTGCTGTCAAGGCAGGCCCAGCTGGCCAACATGGAGCGCAGCATGTTTGAACGCTTCCAGAAGGCAGGCTGCCCAGTGACCATGCTGTCAGTGCAGTACCGAATGCATCCTTTCATCCGCCAGTTTCCCTCCCAGCACTTCTACAACAACCAGCTTATAGATGGGTGGGTCACATTGGCTTTATCACCCCCCTGTGTCCCTCAGTGCGTCATCACTATGTGTAGTGCTGTTTGCGTGGGTGGGGCTAGTGACAAGCCGCTTGAACCTTGACTTTGCATCAGGCTGCTCCTGTGATGATGGTCTGCATCTTTCCATGTGTTATGGGACTGGAGATCTGGCATGACAGGGTTTTGCTTTGTCGCCTGGTTCAAAGCTTGGAGAAAACATTTGCTACTGGCATGACACCAGCTGCAAATTGCCAATGCAGTGCGTTGATTGATGGTCTTGTCAAAGTACAAGGTCACGTGATGAAAATGCCACATTCCATCCATGATTCAGCAGCTTCCCAGGAGGGGACAGAAGTGGTGAGCATGTGTGCGCAATGCTGACTCAGCAGAAGCCATGAGCATGTGTGCGTAATGCTGACTCAGCAGAAGCGGTGAGCACACGTGCGCAGTGCTGACTCAGCACAAGTGGTGAGCATGTGTGTGCGATGCAGGGCATCTGTGATAGCTGAAGCCAACAGCAAGGACGTCATGTACGACCACGGCTACATGAAGCCCTACATCTTCTTCGACGTCTCCACAGGGCGTGAAAGCAGGCAAGGCACAGGCTCCCTCAGAAACCAGGTCAGTCCATCTCGGCTGTACAGACACACATTGCTGCATACACACTGGGAATCAGAGGCATGTTGATCTTACTGGGCTGGCCAGCTAGTTAAGCAGTTCACACAGACCTGCACACAGGTTTGTGAGGCAAGTGCAGGACGCAAACCCTGCTTTGCTTCGTAAAAGGGAAAAGGGAATCAGAGGCATGTTGATCTTGCTGGGCTGGTTAGAATCCAGGCCATACACAGACCTTCCGACAGACAGCAGATTGTCTGTCAGAAAGTGTGAGTATGGCCTGGAATCTGGCCAGCCCAGCAAGATCAACATGCCTCTGATTCCCTTGTCCATTTCATGAAGCAGAGCAGGGTGTGCGTCCTGCACTTGTGTCACAAAGCTGTGTGCACGCCTGCATGCACTGCTCAAATTGCTGGCAATGTAATAAAGCCTGTAGCTACCGAGTACACCAAACTGACAGCATGTCAGTCACTGACCACTTCAGCCTAGCACCTGTATGTTACACACTATCTGGATCTGCAGTGTAAGGAGCATGATGGCAGCATTCAAGGCAGCTCTACAGTTTGGTTCTGTGTCTGACGTTGCTCAGGACGCCATGTCTGCAATGCAGACTCTGCATCAGCCAAGGCCAAGCTTGACTGCAGCCCATGTTACTACCACAAATGCTGCATCCACATCTTGCAGGTCCCGAACATTGTGTCACAACATCAACACTAGTCTTGCCTCTGATCAAGGCCATGAGCTGCTATCACAGCCAAACTTGTCATGACCGCCATGCATGTCATCTGGACAGTCAGGTCGATCACAAGGATGTGGTGGACATCAAGACTTGGTTTACAACATGTGGTAGACAGTAAGAATTTGGTTACAACATGTCATAGACATCAAGAGTTAATTCGCAAGATGTGGGGTATGCATGCAGGGCGAGGCTGACCTGGCGGCAGCCCTCTTCTTCAAGCTGCGCAGCATGCTGGTGGACGCCCATCATGCCAAGAAGGAGGGGGTGAAGGCCACCAAGGTGGGGGTCATTACCCCCTACCGCCAGCAGCGAAAGTGCCTTCAGGACACCTTCCTCGCCCTCTGTGCTGAGAATGCCAAAGAGGTCAGCACAAAGGCATACACATAACAACTTCATTATGTAAACACAGTGTGGGGTATGGAGCCAGTTGTGACTCACCGGACATCCTGGCTTGAAAGCAACAACATGTCTGTCATTGCAGTCGCTGACATGCATGCATAGGGTGTCATAACCCACGCATGTCTCCTGGTCACCCAGGCTCTGCTGAGCAGATATTTGGGAAGACAAATGATGTGCTGTCATTAGCTGCAGCACACATGGCCTTTGTGATATGCTTAAGCAACAAGGCATGCACATGAGAGGTCAGGTGAGCTGTAGGCTCTGTGTTCATCTCATCGGAGTGGTAAACTTTTACGTGGGTGCAATTGTCAGAGTCTGCCATGCCTTTGTGATCCTCATCAATCCGTCAAAGCTGTAGAGCCATGCCCTCGACTCAGCACTTTGCGCTGTCAGGGCAGGCTGTCTGGGCAATTGGGCAATGCAGACTGCCATTAGGGTGACAAAGAGCCTAGTCAGCATTGTGTCAAGCATTGGCATGACCAGCATGCGCCCTCATCTGCAGTGCCTACATGATCTTCTGGCAGGCATTCCCAATCATGATCAAAAACATATTTTGTTGTTTCTTCTTTAAAAATCATTCTTTTTCAAAAGAAAAATGTTGGCCCATTTATTACATTGCTGGCCTGCAGGTGGTCATTGAGACGGTGGACAGCTTCCAAGGCAAACAGATGGATGTGGTCATCATGTCGTGTGTGCGTGCCAGTGAGCCCGGTCTCCAGACCGGCATTGGCTTCGTATCCGACATCAGGCGCTTGAACGTTGCCATCACACGAGCTAAGAGAGGACTCTGGATTCTGGGCAGCGCTGCCACTCTCAAGGTAAGCAATTTTCTGAAACATCTCCGCAATGTAGAAATGCGTTTGACTGTTCCCAGACGTTTCTGAGTTTGGACTTCCATTGTAGGGATGACGTTTCTGAAATGAAATAGACGTTTTGGGGTTAGCGCGGTATTGTCTGAGTGACTAAACGTACATTATAGGTCCTCTTTGGGCTGTTGCATGAAGAAGTCACTGAGGGAAAGGCCTTGTGTGCTTCGCATCTGGCAAGAAAGGTGCTGTGCAACTGATGCTGTAGGCTGTTGCCACTTTTGCTGATAGAAGGTGATCTAGTGCTGCATTGTACATCAACAGCATGGCCAAGCTATGCAACAGCAGCATGCATCACCTGCATGTGTGCTGCGTAACTTGCAGATAGTGCCTCCAAACTGTGTTCAGATTGTGCAAAAGGCGTTGATTGAAGCCGGTGTACTGCTGCTGTGCAGGCAAGTCCTGTATGGCAGGCATTGATTGATGATGCTGAGCAGCGAGGAACTATCGTGAAGGATGCCACAGCTGAGAAGCTGTTTCCTGACATGACTGAGCTGCTGCTCATGCAAGCCAACAGGAGGTCACCCACCCCAGAGCCTCACCCCACTGCCTTGGATGGGGTGCCTCAGCAGGCAGGGGTGGATCCCCAGGTGATGAATGGGGTCCCTGCCCAGGTGGTAGGACGGCCTCAAGTGGGAGGACATGGCTCTCACAGGGGTAGCGCCCCAATGGGTGGGGGTGTGGGAGGGGCTCAGAGGGGCACAGGAGGCCGAGCAGGTGATGATGCAGGCAGAGGGGCATCTCAGACAAGCCAAGGGGGGCACCATAGGGGTCAAAACGGCCCCCATATGGGGCAAGGCATCTCCCATGTCATGAATGACAGCGTTGAGCATACGGTACATGCGCCAGTTGGGCAGAGAGTGGCACCACCCAAAGAAGTGGCTCCCTCTGTCCAGTCAGACCCTAGGCAGGCGCGCCTGACACCTGCTCAGTTTGCCATACAGCAAGGCAAGTTGCAACAGCAGATGGAAAGGCAGCTCAATCCGTCTCAGCAGCAACAGCAGCAGCAGCAGCAGCAGCAGCAGCAGCAGCTGGCACAGTTGAGACATCCTCAGCAGCAGAATAATGCTCAGATGCAAGGTGTGCATGAGTTGTCATCACACCAACAGCAGCAACAGCATGAAGTGAGGGTCTCAACCCATCAGGCATCAGCCAGCGCACCCCAGGCACAGCAGGCAGGGATGCAAGGCGTGCAGCACTCACAATGGGACAGTGCCTATCCAGATGCTGTCCCAAGGGATCCACGACAGGCACCTGGGAACAGCGGTACTGGGATTGCATCCTCCTCATGGCAGGCAGATCAGGGCCAGCAGCCTGGCTGGCTACATTCCCAGTACCCAGTAGAAGCCAGGCCTGGGTTTGGTCACCAGGATGCTCAGCCATCAGCTGCTCACAGGGGCCCACATGACCCCTCAGGCAGTCATGTGATGGAGTCTAGTCAGCAACCTGTTAACTTTCCTCATGTGCATCATGAGGCAGGTGCAATGAGGAATGATGCGTTTGTACAGTCTGGGTTGGCACCGTCTCACATGGGTGGGGGGCATGCAAGACCAGCTGCTATGCCAGAAATGCCTGCCATCCCCAGTGGGAATGCACACCATGTGTCTAGCAGGCATGATTATATGGAAATAGATCAACAATGTGGGTTGCATATGGCACAGAACAGGCAAAGCCCGATGTATGCTGGTCAAGTTGTTGATGATGCAGTTGATCTTGTAGCAGTCCCACGGCAAAAGGGCTCTCGGCGTGACCCTGCTTTGTCACATGCTTCAGGGTCTGCAAAAGATCCCAGAAGGATGCATAGGACGCAGAGCAATGGTTTTGCACCTGCTGTACCACAGTTAGCTAGCCCAACACACTTAGGCAGAAACGGGCTGCAGCACTCAGCTGAGACTCCTCAGGTGCCACAGTGGACCAACAATCGACGTTAGCTTAGACTGATAGTGCTTCATGCCCAACACTTACAGCTTGTGTGTACTTCCTCATCTTCACAATATTTCTGTGCATGTACATTTATGAAAATCGTTGCAATTTGACCATTGTCCAGAGATTTTGGTGTTGCTGTCCATTACAGATCAGATTCCACAGGCGTGTTGCAAGAGAGGTCTGCATGCATCGAAAGCATGATTGTGAACGGCCTGCCGTTCAGTAGGCGTTGCGTTGACATGCATGCAAGCTGACGGCACTGGCTTGGCACTGGTCGTGGCTGTGTTAGAAAGGGTTCTTTGAATACAGCTGGACATGCAGGTGTCAGCAACGCAAATGGTGTATAAAATCACAGCAAACCCCGTTGAAAGTGACTTTCAGGTGGGAAATGTGTTCCTTGCGAAGATCCTGCCAAAGCATGCATGTCTGAGAGGTCAACACTCATCACACTGATGCACAATGGTCTATGTAACCTAAAATGAAGCTGTCACGAATGAAGAACTTTTAGGGTCACATGCATCAGTTTTGAGGGGCAATACAAATGCGGCACAAACTACTGTTGTACATGACATGGTGTGGTGTTCCATCCACACACACCAAGTCGGCTGCAGCATCTACTCATGGAATAGTCACAACAATGTGACATAAGATGTCCCTAACCATCAGGCCTCTGATCCCAGCCAGAGGATTTCCTGTTGGGTGCATGCCAGTCATTGCGCGTCCTGCAACACGTAACACAGATCAAAGCTGTGAACACCTGCTGCAGAAACTGCAGTCGCACTGGCAAGGTACAGTGCTTGCAGCTGTGCCAATCTTGCATCAGGCTGTTGCACAATCTATGCAGCAGACTGCAATACACTTCTGCCTCAAGAAACAGAAGATTGACTTAAAAGACACAGGTCATGTTTTGTGTATCTTTTGTTTATGTTTTCTTTCAGGAAAATAAGGTTTTCCAAAAGTTTTTCAGAAGAAAAGTTACAAGTCATGCAACAGACATATGAAGCACTTACTGGCTGCGATCTCTTTCTCTGTCTTCCCTGCGATCATTGCGGTCAGAGCCAAAGCGGCCTCTGTCACCACGAGCCTCGGGAGCAGCCCACCGCTCCTCGGACACATGAGCAAAACGGCACTTGTCACCCTTCTCACACCCCTATGCATTGCAACATCAAACAGTGATAGTCCGCCACATTGTGGAACCAACAGACTCCCATTGGAGTGGTGTATCAGACATAGCTAGCAACTGTTGACACCTGTAACCGTCCAGGTCAGTACAAAAGTCTGATGTCAGGCTTGTGAATACATGTGACAACAGCAGTGTCACAGCGTGTACCGGTCAGCAATATCTTTGGTGACACATGCACCACACTGGCAGCAAGCTTCCCTTACAGAGCTAGGTGCACATGATCAATGCAGTATCAACATTCTTGATGTCACCTATCAACACTCACAACAGACATGTATGACTGATGCCTGTGTGTCAAAGGGACCAGGGGCCAAGCACTACACTCAAATCGCACATGGGCGCATGACAAGATGTGATACCTTGGGTGTGTTGAAGAAAGCACACTTGCGGGACTGCTGCCATGAGGGAGCTTCACTGTGGCTTCCTCCGCCCCTGCTTGCACAACAAGGGTCAACTGAGAATGGCTCATAGCTAAGTCATGCTTGAAAACGTTGCACAAATGTCAAGCAGTGCAGCGCAGCTAAACATATACTGATGCCATCACTGATGTCATGAGCTTCAACACTGTCTTGCATACAGACAGAAAGGACAAACTGAAGGAACAGTTCATTCCTGACCCACCTGCCAGGGTGAGGGGGGGCGTCCCGGAATGCCCTGCCCCTACCCCTGCCAGAGGGCTCTCCCCTGCGAGGAGGGGGCCCAGAGTCAGCAGGTCTGTAGTCTCCTGGGGCTGCATCAGCAGCCTCATAGATGACATGCCTGAAACCACAGCTATCCCCTCTGACACATCCCTGCACCACAGTACGCTTTTGTGTTGCATGTTGCTGGAGCCACATGTCATGCTCCTGATGCTGCTGAAGCAACGACAACCTGCTCCTATCGCTTTAGCAAAGCGCATTGGGCTGCAAAGAATGGCAGCAGTAATCTTGCATGTTGACAGCCCTGGTAAAGAGTGCTCAAAGACTTGGGCCACAAACTCTTTGGCAAGGCAACATTGGCAATTGTCTCACGAGATGGTGACAGTCTTGGCCATCATCACAGTGGGATAAGGGTATGAGGATTGCATGCATGTCATATTGGTGATGACATACAGGCATGTACCAATCAAAAGATGATTGCATGACAAGTGAGTGGAAAGATGAGAGCATGAGTCAACAGGATGTGTCATGGTTACCTTGAGGGTATTGAAGTATTTACACAGTGCTGATGAGGGCTTGGCAGCGGAGGGAACCTGTACCTCCCGGCCCCCATTGGGGCCCTCCATGCTGTGCTGGGGTGGACCACCAGCTGGTGTCTGCACATGCAATGAGATTGCATCTTCAATTTGGTGCGTGATGCATCACACATGTGAGTGCAAAGCAAGTTTACATTGGCACTGGACAACAAGCTCATTACACACTGTCACAGCAGACTTTGCCAAAACATGCTGGTGCATCACTGGCAGGAGTCCAACTTGATGTTGCTGTGTCTGCAAATGATGAGACAAGCTATGCTGGGTTTGTGCCACAACAGCATGATTGTAGCATGATCACATGGACGCCTGCAGCTGCAGTGGCAGGCATTACCTGAAGGGGACGCATGGTGGGTGGACCTGGATGCTGAAGGGGGCCTGCGGGGGGCTGGCTTATACCAGGAGGGCCTCTGAAAGGGAGCCCATTGCCCTGCCCAGCATTCACAGACCCAGGCAGATGCTGAGGGGGACCTCCCTGGTGTAAGGGTGGGTAGGGTCCAGGAGCCCCTGGAGGCCTGGGCGCCTGAGGGGGCGCATACTGGCCTAAGCCCCCTGGCTGCTGCTGCATGTGGCCAGGAGCCTGAAGGAAAGGCGCACCACTTCCCTGCAAGCCCTGTTGTGGCATCTGTCCAGGTGGCAGCTGATGTGGCATAGGGTTTGCGCCTGGATCAGGATGAAAACCTAGTGGTGGAGCCATGTGATGCTGCTGCTGGGCTGCTTGCTGATCAGCAATCTCTTTGGGAGTGAGCAGGACTACAACAGCTAGGGCATGATCAGGAGGTTGATCAGGCTCAGGGTAGGCCAGCTCAAATGGGTCTTGAGGCATCTGATGGGGCGCCAGCTGCATGTGCAGTGGCGGGAAAGGCTCCACCATCTGAATGCGGTGAGCCTCAGCATCACGCTCTGTGCTCTCCTCACCAGCAGCACATGGGTCAGTGTCGGCGGGGAGAGGGGGGTTGGGGGGTGGGGTTGCCCAAGGCTGTGTGGGTGCCATGCTGTCCAGCAGCTCATTCCTTTCATCCAACTCATCTTGCCCGACTGAGCCATCCTACAGGTAGACAGAGAAACATGCGTGCCGAGCCCACCAAGCTTTGCGTACATATCTGGAAGCCATCTAGAAGGTTGACACAGACGCAAACACAGACACACACGCATGCACGTACAAATGTCAAGCGCATTGCCTGACACTGCATTGCCTGACACTGCCATGACAAACACAAAGTGTCAAACACTCGCCGTCTGCAGGGTCATTGCACCAGCATGTGACAAAAGCATCAAAGCTCAGGACACATGAAAAGCGATAACATGCAAGTTGAGTACCAAGGATCCCACAGCCTACATTGGGTGATAACAGCATCCTTTGCTGGTCAGATGGCTCAGCACGTAGTTGACAGCACTGACTGAACCATCATGTCATTTCAACTACCTGCTGAGCCATCTGACCAGAAAAGGAATGCTGTTATCATCCAATGTAGGCTGTGAGCAGCGCTGTATAACAGAACAAATGCATGCACTGCATTGCCAGACAAGCGCAAATACAAGTGGCAGAACCGACCTGCATTTGGCGCCTTATGGCAGCAGCTTCGTCCATGTGCTCCTGGCGAGCAGCAGATTTGAACTCAGGGGGGTGGTCCTCGGACGGCTCCTCAGCATTCTGCTGCAGAGCAGCAGCATCTGAGCTCTGAGCTGCTGTGAAGTCTGGGTCTGCCCTCACACTTATGGCTGGCTCAGTCTGTAAGCAGTTGCTTGCCAAAGTCAGCTGTCTACACAGAATCAGCAGTGAATGATGCACATGGTTGCCCATTACAGCTTTTCCAGCATCTACACCATGGAGACACTACAAGCATTGTATGTCAATGCCAAGTACGGGATGCAGATTGCACGCTGATTCAGACAGCATGACCATTGTCAGACATACTCATGAATGAGCTTTCACATTGAATACGCGTTGATGGCCTTACTCGAATTTGGCATCTAACAATGCCGAACATTGCTGCTAATGTCACATGTGCATGGTGGATACGCTGGTCATCCTTGCCCCGTGCTTAACAAGCACCAAAACCTTGTATGAGGAGTAAAGAACACACCTTGAAGAAGTAGCGCACGCAAGCCAACTGGCCATCTTCCACAAAGCTGACAGCCTTCTTCTTCTGCCTGGGGGTGCCTGGCTGGGGATCAGGGATCCTGGCTGCTGCCTCAGCTGCTCTGTCAGCTGCAGTCTTGACAGCAGGTGTCGGCCGGTGGAGGCCACTGAAGGTCCCCAGGCTGCCCAACCCAATGCTGCCCAAGCCCCCTGTGAACACAGTACATTTGCAATCATGCCTGTTACACTTGGAAAGCAAGTGACCACAACAAAAGCAGTCTACATGGGTGATCATCAACTTGAGCATGCAGCCATGATGGTGCCCATGAGGTTGTCAAGCGTATCAAAGGCATCTGTGTGTGTGGCAGTCCTAGAATCAGCTTCCATGAGCTGTGACGTGACTGGCACGAAGGTGCAGTCTGTGCAGTGGTGAGAAACCAGGCAATGTAAGCAAAGGTCTCATTGACCTGATGCATAAGAGCAAGTCATGATGCAGCTTGAAACATGGTGAACTGATCCAATGCAGCTGCAAAAGCGATTATGGCCTCTGAACCCTTGGACAGCTGCTGATATCTGCAGGGATGATAGATAAATCACAGCCATCATGCATTGAGAGTTTTGGGCCTTGAGCCATGTGGCTGTAACACTGGGCACAAGAGACAGTAATGCAGCAGATATGATGACTGCCTCTGCTGGGCAGGGTTGGGTGGTTACCTATTCGTGTGCTGCCTCCAAGGCTTGCTGGGGCCCCGATGCGGGTGGACCCCAAAGCTGAGGACCCTCCTGATCCAAAGCGAGCCCTTGTTGCAGCTGCAAGCACAGCACAAAATGTAAGCAGAGGCTGTGAACAACAAAGCGTGCAAGCAAGCCTTCCTGATTACTCATGCCACAGTGCACCGATCACATGAGTGTGCATGCCATTCCAGGATCTGAATACCTGTGCGTGGAAGTCAGCTAAGCCTCTGCATCTGTCAACAGCAGGTGCTTGATGCTGACCTATATCACTGGATCTGAACGAGGCAGCTGCATGCTGATGGTGGTGCTCTGCAGTGCTTGCTGCTATGCTGCATGACATGGTGCCAAGGACAAGCTGCGCAAAGCAGAGTATGACAGCTGCTACCTGTTGGGCCTGTAGCACTCTTGCTAGACTTGCTGCTGCCAGGCTCTTGGCTGACGCCCTCTTGTTTGATGTCTTCCAGCTTCACGCCCTCTTGCTTCACCTCTTCCTGCTTCACATCTTCTGTATGTACATCCTCTTGCTTCACATCCTCTTGCTTGATGTCCTCCTGCTTGATAGTCTGACCAGAAGCAGCTGGCTCGTTGTCCCGGCCCAGCTTGGCTACCTCTGCCACATCTAGGCGACGCACCTTGTGATTCTGCACACATCACCACTTTGTGATTCTGCACATATGACCACTTTGTGATTGTGCATACATCAGCACCCTGTGATCTGCACATGTGAGCACCTTGTGACTCTGCATACATCACCACTTTGCGACTCTGCACACATGACCACTTTGTGACTCTGGATACATCAGCACATGATGACTCTGCAGACATCAGCACCTTGTGACCTGCACAGGTCAGCACACAATGATTTTGCAGACGTCAGCGCCTTATGACTGTGCACAGGTCACCACTTTGTGCAAAAGAATGCTTCTGAACTCGAAAGCGGACTACTATGGTTCAAGACTGTTAATAAATGACGTACTGCTGCTGCAATGCTGCTTAGGCACATGAGGTAAGGATGCAGGCCAAATGCATGACCAACGTGAATAGCTGTGTAAACATCAGTTCAAATGACTGACTGCCCATGTGCAGGGTATGAACAGTCCTGATGCACGTGCTGGTAGCTGGAACAATGGCATCAGATTCTCTTAATGTCTATGTCTACAGTACAACACAGATGCAATACACACACAAAAATAAGGCTGCAGTCTCACTTGTGCAGCATCAGCTTTGCTAGCCTTGGGCTGTTTCTTCTGGAACATGGTGTCATCATCCACCTCCATTGGGAGCACCCCTCCAGACCCCTCTCCAGATCCCGTGTGCAGCAGTGCGACCCCATTGCTGTCAGTAGTGGCTGCTGCTGCAGCAGCTGCTTGGGCAGAGTCTGCGCTGCTTTGAGTGGCCAGCCCGGCTGTGGCAAGCTTGGCTGAGCTGCCTCTTCCTGACACAGCAGGTGTTGCCTGCAGATACAAAAAAGATGGTGACAGATTGATTTAATCTATACTGCAGTGGCATCAAGGCTTGCAGCCACAGGTTGCAACACTTGAGTAGCGGCACATGCCAGCAGACAATAAAGGACAGCTGAAATCCTGGTGAACAGCCTCAGCACTAGAAAGCTTCTGTTGTAGCATAAAAAGTTCCCAGCAAGGTGATAGAATGACATCATGCACTGTTGAACTGGAAGATGATCAGCAACTCACCGCAACAGGAACGCCTGTATCTTGTTTCTGCTTTTTTGCAGGTGCACCTTGTACACTACTGTCAGTCTCCCTGCAAGTCATTAGGCACATCAGCACCAGCACACACGTCCAAAACTGCAGCTTTGATTGCAAGCTGTCTGGCAGACTGGAACATAGTGCTCCATAGGTGCATCAGACATGCCACAGTACAGCTGCTACAGATACACATTCCAAAACAATCAGACAGCAGCAGCATTAGAAGATGCCAGCTATCAGCCATGTCATAGCATAGGCTACATGCTGCAGTTGGCAATTTTTTAAGGGTCACTTGCAAAATATGGGTACAATGGCCAGTCACACATGTCACAAAAGCTCTATGATAGCTACTACATGCTATAGAGTTGAAGAAAATAAGGCTCTTGTATGATCTGGTGCCTGTCACAGTTTGTGCTGTGCTCAGCCTTGTGAACAGGCAACAATACAGCAACAATACAGTTCAGGATAAGACTCTGAGATAGCAACCTGACACGTTTCGCATCATTGTCAGTCATGCCAACGTTTCGCCGCCACTGCTGCACGACCTTGGCTGCTGCAGCCTTTACTTTCTGTGAGGGATCCTTCTTGGCAAGGCCATTCACAGTCTTGCCAATAGGCACTTGTCTCAGAGCAGCCATATCTACTGGCAATGCCTCAAGTGCTTTGAGAATGAGAAGCTGAAACTTTTCAGCATCTGATGTTCTATCAGAGGCCAGCTTGAGCCAGTGTTGGAAGGCATGCAATCCTTTGCGCTCAGCCAGGGTGACAAGCATTGTCTTGTCAGCTGATGGCAGCGAAGGAATGCAGTTCAGGATGAAGATGCGCATGTACCACGTCAATTGAGGTCTGTGCAGGAAGTTGACAAACATCTGATGCTTGCTAGGCTTGATCAGAACCTTGCCATCAACACTGGTCAACATAGCGTCGAACTCCTGCTGAAGCGCGTGGACCTCTGGTTTCAAAGAGACTGCTCCAGAGAGCTTTGGTCTGACTGGTGCAACTGCTTTGCTGTTCATCTTGTTGTCCGCTATTTTGTAGAACAACGGCAACTCTTCTTTGTCATCCAGACTTTTCATTTGCTGCTTTCGTGCAGTGATGCAGGCTTTTTTCAGTTTTGGGTTTCTGCAGTGGTGGCAGTGACCACACCGATCCTCTTTGGCTATCTTTGGCAAGATCTGCCGTCGCCGCCTCTCTTTATTTGCTGCTGCAGCAATGACTTGCCGCTGCTGTGCTTGAAGAAGGCTTTCACCAGCATACCGCTGGTGGCTGGAGACCCTGGTGTCATCATCATCGCTACCATACTCGAAATCTTTGGGGCCACCACTGTTGCTGTCAGCCTCAGTCTGACCTGCAGAGCCTGTGCTGTCAAAGGATGGTGAGGGAGAATTGGCTGAATTGGCAGGGTTCTGCGCACTGCTGTGTCCAAGCTGGTCTGGGGAGGAAAGCTGTTGTGCCTCTGAGGTGTCTGAGTCATTGCCTGTATGCTCTGCATTTCACAGCAGCCATGCTCACAACTCAGATTGTGGGGGACATTGAGGCACGAAAGGTGTCAGATGTAGCTATGTCATAGATCCACTCTTAAGGAAGGGCACACCTTCAGATACCGCTTGTTCCGGTTCCGCGGACGACCCGTGAACCGCAGGGTCCAAAGTCGATGTGGACATCATTGGCAGCGCTTTCAAGGCATCGACGTGCCCGTTCTCTTGCGCTAAAGTTGCAGGAGCAAGCGCTTCGGGTGCTATATTATGAGCGGAAGAGCCATCTCTTTCGAAGTTGACATTGGAGATATTCATGAACATAGAAAATAAGTGCTTCGGCCGTATGGCACAATGGCCTTGGTTGCCCTCGGTGAATCAGCTTCTTCAGCTTTCAACAAAGCCTTTGTATACTTTTTGCCACCTTTTGAGTGGGGAGGGTGAGTGCAAACCTTGTGCGCCTGATTATCACGGCACCGTTAGGCACAGTCATTCCTTTGGCATATTACAAATGCTATACAGGTAGCCTGAACCCTTGGATGGTCTTCCAACCAACAGCAAAGCAAGAAACAGCCCGGACAATGTTAGACTTTTGAAGTAAGCCCGGTCCGGTCCGGACACCTAAGCTTGAACTCAACACATCTTGTGATACCTTCCACAGATGAAAGTAACCAGAGAAGTTCAGTAGAAAGGTTTTGACACCAGGCTTCGGCGTCTAGAAAGTTGTCCAGCGTGCCATTTTTCAAGGCAAGATACGGATAATATTTTCGCAGCTGCGCTTGGCGTATTGTCGCCCAGCGTAGAACCTGGCAATCTCGACTCCGAAAGTCAACAGATCTACATGGCAGGTTTTCTGCGGCAGTGCCGGCGCTCGTTCGCATCAGTGGCCGACAACTCCAGCTGGCTTAGTGATGGTTTAAAGTTTAAGTGTACACAATGCGGCAAGTGCTGCACCGGCGGTCGAGAAAGAATTGTTTGGGTAAACGCGGATTTTGCGAAATTCTCACGTGCTACCGCTTGCCGGAAAGCAGTCTGTCTCAATCCGAAGGCGCTGCATACAGGTCTCAGAGCAGGAAGCAGGCGAAATTGCAGGTAGCCTAGGCTTGGAAGGCAATGATTTTGCTGATCGGTATCTTATGGTATGTCTATGCCAGGCGGCACTGGCTCCGAAAGCTCTGCTGTTGCTGCACTTTGAGATAGCATAGCTGACCAACAAATGGCATCATGTCAGTGCAGCCTGGCTCTGTGACATCAGCAGGTTCACGGCTATCTTTGCGCAAAAACAGTACAGACACGGCATGCATTTTCCTGCAAAATGGAAAATGTGCTGTGTACCAGAGCCGGCCCACTCAGGTGAAAGTCCTGCGATGTGGACCACATCATTTGCCTGTCAGTTGTACAAGCAAACAAATCGTGCCGGGCCTATAGCTCTGTGTTGAGTAGAGCTTTAAGCACAACCAGTGTTCTTCATGTCAACACACACATCTGCTACCCAGCTCAAAAGCTTTTGCATTGTAGTGTCGGACATACCCCTTCTGGCCTGAACCTCTGACTTCCCGCCATGACTGGGAAGCAGAAGCGCTGAGGTGTGAGGGTATACAGATCAAAACCTCCCTACCTCATCAACAGCACCGACAGCATCACAATGTGGCTTTGGAGGAATCAGGTATGGTAAAAGTTTAAGCACTTCTGCCTTGCAAGTACCCACACGATGTGTGCTTACTGCTTGCGATTCACAAACACAGCTGTAGCCAGTGATCTTGTGCCTTTGAGCTTGCCATGTCTGCAGATTACAGCTTACGCTTTAACCGTAACACAGTGTTGCAGAACACCTCAGGAGTGGTCCTGCAGAGCGCGATCCCCTCAGCAACCAGGAACCAAGTCTTGGTGTGTCAGCTGGCAGTGCAGCAGTGCCAGTCGAATCTATTAAGCGGCAGCTGGTCTTGGAAGAGATCTCAAGAAGTGGCGAAATGGGCGGCACCACATACAGGTGTGTCTACTTCCACTTTTGTTATCCGGCATTCTATACAGATGCTGGCAACAGTCTTGTGAGTTCACACTTTGCAGCCCTCTCAATAACCAAGCACATACCACATGTGCTATGAAGAACCCAGGGAGGACTGGCATTCATGCTGCATTTGACTGCTGAAGTGGCACTATGCTGCTGTTTTAAAATTGCACAAACAGCTTTCAGATGCTTGCTAGACTAAATTCTGCACCTATTTGAGTGCTTTAGCTGCTATCCTGGCTAGCTACAATTTTGTCTGTATTGTATGTCTGAGCACAACACATACTTCATGCCGATGCGGATGTCGAATGCTGTGTGCTGCTTGCAGCGACATGGATGAGCTGCTGACTTCAGTTTCACCAGAACTGGTCGATGAGTTTGCCGATGAGTTCTTTGCCAAGCGAGGCCGCAAGATCCTCCACGACAGCAGAAGGTGGAGGGTGCTGGACACCTGGATTGGTGACCCAGCAGAGCACTTCAGGTATGACACTCACTCCAGAAAGCTCACCATGGAACAGCAACATACCAGACAAATGTGTCATTGCATGATCAATCACCAGCACAGCTGAGTATAAGTTGTTCAGGGACGAGCAAGGATGGCAAAATCAGTTCGTGGGCATGGCAGAAACGTGCTGCCCGGTCAACTTTCTTGGAGGCTTGTCATGGCTGACAGCATTCCCTTCATCCTTCAGAAGCCAAGCTCCCATTTCACCGGTGCCACAGCGTCATTGAACTGTGATCAAATGAATGCAAGGCCGAGAGTGCACGACACCCATAGCCATAACTGTGTAGATGCAGAAGCTGGCACTGGGCTGTAGACTTTGTTAGCCCTCTAGACAGCTGCACCTCTGTGGACTGCCATGTTCCACATCATGTAGCATATGCATGTTGTGTGGCGCCAAAGTCTGTCATTTCTTGCATCTCAAAATAGCAGAGTTTGTTTGCAGGAGCCTAGTGCTGAAGGCATGCCCTGGCTATGCTCAGACAGAGCTGCAGCTCATTAAGCAAGGTGACAGCATGCTGGTGCGACATGACAAGCTGTGCCAGCCAGCTCACAAGGCCATGTGCCTGGCATTCGCCCTACAGGCCATGAGTCAGAAGCACATGCACAGCGCAGCCGCCTCTTCCTTGCACAAGCCAATCAGTGTGCATGATGCGCAAGCTGTGCAACCCAGCACGAACTTAGCAGTTGCAGTCATTGGTGAGCTTTTCAAGGAGTGCGAATCTATGGTGGTCCATGTCCATTGCTGCAGCAAGAGTGCATCGGTAAACAGCATGATTATCAGCTTGTGATGCTGCTTGTACGTTCACGCATTGCTGTCCTGGTTACATGCTGCATCATGACAGTTCAAGGGAGCCCAAACTCAGAATCAAATTGTCCTGCTGCTCTGCTAAGAGCTACAGTCATGATATTTTTCTGAGCATTCTAGTTTTCATGTACAAGTGGTGCTGGAACTCATTCTTTGGGGCACACAGCTCATCATTCAGCAGTCAAAGAAGACTCCTGTGCCGTTCATGTATATACCCTCTGATGGCCAAACATAAGGCTTGAGTCTGAAGCATGCAAATCCTCAAATGCAGGGGCCGGTGCATGTGCATTGCCTATGGCCATCCGCCACCACTTTCCCAAGGCTGCCATTGATGCTGTGGACATTGATGCTGAGGCTCTGGACCTAGCCCAGTGCTTCTTTGAGACGCAAGAAGACGCCCACCTCATGCTGCACAACGAGGATGGAGTCAAGTTCCTGACCAAGCATGGGGTTACATCACAGGTACGGTACACACAGTCTAGGGTTTTGGATAGGCTACACACAGACTGGGGATTAGGCTCTAGGGTTTAGAGTAGGCTATGCACAGTTCAAGGCCACATCACAGGTAGGCTACACCAATTTGAAACAACTGTTGGCAATTTTGCCTGGTACCAAAGCCTAGTATCTCTAACAGACCCCGAAGACTTGCATCTTTGCACCACCTTCAGCCAGGTGGCTGCATTCTCAACAGAAAGTTGTTCTTGATTGCAGTCGGGCAACGTGTCTGCAAGCAAATGCTGAAACGCATTGCCTGGCCAGCTAGCCAGTGCTTCGTTGCCCGAACATGCGGCCTGCTGCAGTCACAAATACTAATCTAGATTGCCAGTGGCCTATGCTGGTGTGATGCACTGCCAATGGCCGTTGACACTGGTCAGCGTTCATTGCTCTGACTTCACTGTTGACGCACCCATGCTGCCATGTGTGCGCAGCTCTTGAGGAAGTGTTGCTCAGTGCCTTTGAACTGATGCAGTTGGTTTCAGAATTGGCAAATGTACTGAAAGAAAACTGCCGTCAGCACCTCAAGAGTTGCAGAGCATTTGCAAGCGTCCCAGGCGTGACATTGTGCACTGCAGTTTGATGTGATCATGCTGGATGTGGCAGCCCCAGATCCAGCCGGTGATCCTGGCACACTCAACTCCATTCCTGCTCAGTTTCTCAGCCCTGGCTTCCTGCAGGAGGGCTTACGCAGGCGCCTCAGGTACATGCAGTTTGTTGCATTCCACTCTCCTCAAACTGGTCGGCATCTGCCAGTGCTATATTTGTGCATTTTTGCTGTGTCATCATGCTATTATTGAACAGCATGGGTTAGTTGTATAGCAGAACGCTCCAGTGCAGTATGGTCAACCTGCTTCCTGTCACTACCATGTAGAGAGATCAAGAAAGAAGGCTTTGGTGCTGCAGCTGAGTTTTGCTTGCACATCTGAGCAGGTTCAATTTTATGGCTTACAACATCAACCAGCATCATTTCTTGAGAGGGTCAGCTCCGCAACTCACTCACAGGGGTGAACTGCGCGCAGCCAACAGGCGTTTGGGGCTGAGTTGACTGTACTGATGTTGCATTCTTTGCGCAGGCCAGGAGGTATTGCAGCCATCAACATTCTGGGTGGATTGCCAGCACTGAAAGAGGCCATACTCAGAATTACACCACATTTCCAGCATCTGCACGCTCTGTGTACCCCAGAAGTGAACACCCTTTTTGCCCGTGCGGCTTTGGGCGGTGATGCAGACAGCAACAGTGGACGCACCGCACTATGGAGAGTCACTGCTGCTGCTGCAGCCCTAAAACCTCTCCACAGTCTGTGTGACGAGCTCTTGAGTGAACAACTTGAACAGTGGGCAGTGAATGATGAGTTGCATGATGTGCTGAAGTCTGAGTATGGCTATGGGTGGTTTTCAGCTCAGGATCTGATGGAAAAGTGATTGGCTCAAGTCTCAGTTTCAGCCACATGAATGAGCTCCATATGTACACACGCATGCATACGCATGCATGCTGCTTCGTTAAAGTTGCATGCATGTGGGCTAGTTCCATCCGCAAGTTAACGAATCTTGGCATCACCGATTAGCCCGCACGTGCAATCTCGTGCCCGTGACCATGACAGCTCGTGACTACGTTGAGCTGTCCTTTGGCTGTTTTCCGCAGGGCATTCTTGCAGGCACACTCTCATCTAATAGTGGCACCACGAGTAATGTGCAAATTTTCACAGATTGCTCGTGCAACGAGGGGTGAACGAGTATCAAGTGCAACGCACCTGACTACTTTGAGCACCGCTGCATGTGTTAGATTCATACCAGGTTCAGAAGTTTGCAGCATGCTGCCAGGGTCGCAACCTCGAGATTCCAAGACATGCATGCCGCCGCTTTATCTGTGCATCAGCGCAAAATTGCAGCTGCAAATGCTGTGCATACCTTGCTGTCGATGACACATGGCTGAATATGCACCCAATCAGATTGCCGCTGCTAGCTTGTGGCCAGCGTGCCCCAGCACGCGCCACGTTGACGTGTGCCGCTAGCTTATCGGGAGTGTAAATCACGAGGACCACAGATGTTTTGGTACCTCCTCACAGCAGGCATCCAAGATAAGAAATCACTTCCCGTCAAAACAGTGTGCATTTTCAGCCAGGCATAGATCGCAAACATGGCAGCTTTCGCAGTCTCCGCGAAACTTTTTTTGGGAACACAGCTGAAGAAGTCTGTGGTATCTCGCCAGGTACGATCAACTTTCGATCCCTGTGCAGTGTGCGCACGATCGCAGTCCATTCACAGTCAATAATCGAACCTGTCGTTTGCTTATGTTGTCCAGATGGTGATCTGCTAGTGCGATGTGACTTGTCGACTGTCAGGACTCGCTGCGTCATTCGCATGCCATGGCCATCAGCAGCTCGACTGTGAGCACGGGCGCGTCGGCACTGCTCTACTGTGACATTGTGATTGTCTGTTGCAGACATCCAAGCCAGCTCGGTGCGCAACCCGTCAGATCGTCAGGGCCTCTGGCGATGACTGGTACGGCCCAGACAGGCCAAAGTTCTTGGTAAGATTGTTTCGCAGGCGTCTTTCACCGCTGCACATCCGGCTGGGTCTGACTGGGCAAGATCAATCTGCAGGGACCATTCTCAGAGGGCGTCACCCCAGAGTACCTACAGGGAGAATTCGCTGGAGGTGAGTTTCTAGGGTACCGGTGCCTGCGTTGTCTACCATCAAGCTCCTCGTTCCTGCACGCGGATCACCGATGTTAACAAATTCCGTGAACTCCTGCAGACTATGGCTGGGACACAGCCGGTCTGTCAGCTGACCCTCAGACTTTTGCCAGGTACAGCACCTCATCCAGCACCTCAGAAGATGCACAACTTACCCATTTCCCAACACCCGCACCAGCCTGCAGAATATGGCATGACTTCTTTGTTCACGGTTACAGGTACAGGACTGTGGAGGTGATCCACGCTAGGTGGGCCATGCTCGGTGCCCTCGGAATCTTGTTGCCAGAGATCCTAGAGAAGTACGCAGGCATTGAGTTTGGGGTAAGCAGGATTTTGGTCATAAGCATAGCATCATTCTGTACATGCGTTGCTTATGTATGCTTGCTTTATGACATCTTTGTTGTTGCATGCTTCAGCGTCGTCTCAGTGCTGATGATCTGCTGATCATATGGCAATGGTCAATCTGTGTGTGATTTTCTTGCAGGAGCCTGTATGGTTCAAGGCTGGTGCCCAGATCTTCACAGGAGAGGGCATCAAGTACCTGGGAGCCTTCACCATCCCTGCCTTCAGCTCCAACATCATCTTGACCCTAGGAGTTGAGGTCAGTACTCCCAAAGTAGCCTTGCGTTTCAAACTGCTGCCTCAGACGGCTCCTATAATGATTACTGCAAAATGCAAAATCTTTCTCCCCTTGTCTATATCATTTGCTCTTGCAAGAGTGTTCATAGACTGTGAAACCGACATACACCTGCAGACAAACTCAGACCCCACACACAATTGCCGTCAGCAGGCTGAGCCTGCATTGCCGTGAGACAGTGCTAACCTGTGCAGCAAGAAAGCCTCCAGAAAATATGCATGCAGCTGACATCCCTTGGAAGGTTATCCTGCTGCACAAGCTGGCAATGTTTTGCATCAGCACAGGCTCAACTAATCATTGTTGGATGCGACCAAACAGTTCTGATGCAATGATTGCTTGCTTGCTAGATTTTGTTGTTGGGCTTGGCTGAGGCCTACCGTGCAAATGGTGAGGGCCCAGGAGTGGAGGGCCTGGATGACCTGTACCCAGGTGGACCCTTTGACCCCCTGAACCTGGCTGATGACCCAGACACCTTCTCTGAGCTGCGTGTCAAGGAGATCAAGAACGGACGGTGAGCCAACTGGCTGTGCCATGCATTTTGTCAGTGCTGCATCGTACTGCATCATGCATTGCTGTGCATCATGCAAGTGCTATGGTGCATACCTGCATAAAGCTGGCTACCTGCAAGAGGCACAAGGCGCTGGCCAGTAGCCTTGATGGTTGTGGCTGTGCTGGTAGATGTGCCTCGCTACAACCCTGTTGCATCAGACATTTGCAGAATTCTAGTTCACAGTCATGGTGCTACATCCTAGTGAGAGTAATGCATTGCAAAATGTGATACCATTATGTGGTAGCCCTGTTTGCAGCAGCCCCCTGATTGGTTTATTGTGGTTGCAGGTTGGCTATGTTCGCCAACTTTGGATTCTTCGTCCAGGTGAGCAACTGCTTCTGTGACATACACAGATGGTTGAATGTCACATAGGCATAATCAGAAGCTGTATTTGTGAGGGCCAGTCTGGTTTTGCCCATGTGAAGAACACTTTTGTGCTGACATGCTGCTGATGTTGATGACAAGCTCATGGTGCCAACATGGTCTGTGCATGGAAGCTATCTCAGCTTGAAGGACAGACATGCTTGTTACTTTTGTTGGTACTGCTGAGATGCGCGCGCAGGCAATGGTTGTTGACATTGCTTTGATGTATGTGCAGGCTATTGTAACTGGCAAGAGCCCTCTTCAGAACCTGGAGGACCACTTGGCTGAGCCCTTCGTCAACAACGGCTTCTTGCCCTTCACTGCCACCAAGTTTGACCCCTCCGGTTAAGCAGTGGACCCTTTTCTATATGTAACACTCTGTACGTCACTGTGACTCTATACAGCTGTACCATGTACAACCTAAGAGGCTTTTGAGAAGAAAATGCGCTTGTACACAATGTCAAGCTACCGTGTAATGATTCAATATCTTTTTTTATGTGCCTGTTACGAAGGCTGTCTTTGTGTGATGGGTCAATGAGGTACAGCACTCTCAGCTTAGATGACTGTGGCAACTGTTGAGATGCTTGCAGTGTCCTGTGCAGCAAAAGCAGCTGCGCCCTTCACACAGATAATGCTGGTCGCCGTGAGTGCTGTTGATGGAGCACTGTTCCTGAATGCGTGCAATATTGATGTGCATGGCAGACCATCACCCAATTGCTGGATATTTATCCAAGTGCACTGTGAATGCAAACTGCGACAGCATTTGGCCATACCCTGCGCTTGTCATGGCCCAGACACAACACATGCAGAACTTTTAGATTCGCAGCGCTGCTAGCACACAATGCAAGAAGACCCACAGCGAGAGAGTCAAGTCCGCAAAAGTCAACATGTAGGACAAGACGAAGAAGATGATTTCACAGCTGCTTCACCACAAAATCACACACAGAAGCAGTACCTGTAAAGTACCAACCATTATTCAACAGCACTTGGAACAAGCTATGTAAAACCCTCAATGTGCAGTTGGACAACCACTGGCAAACAGGGACATATGTCATTCACTCGTGAAATGAGTGCTGCACACATAGAAACATAAATGGTTCACTTTCACACACTAATTAGTAGGTAAGTACGCAGGTAAGCACGTAGATAAGTGCTTATAAGGACCATCATCATTGCACCTTGCTCAAGGCTGCAACAAACTTCAGCTGATCAGGTGAGAACCGCAGCTGTGAAGTAAAGGTCAGCAGCCATGCGCATTTCAAAAGCAGCCTCACAATGATTGGTCAGCTGCACACCCTTGCTGCTCTGGTGTATACATGGAGATAAGAAGAAAAAGGAAACGCGTTGTGTGACAAAATGGCTTGAGTCTATTGGCTGATCAAAATGCTGCTCCTTCAATATGCAGCCTACACCACGTAAGGTGCCATTGCGTCTGAGTGGTCACCATGAGGGCACAACTGCCGCCTAAGCTATGCTGCCACCTGCCTATGAAAGATCTAGCTGCTGCTCTACAACGCATCCTGCAATTTGCAATTTGGCTATCTGGGCGGTGCTGCTGTCCAGGACTGCGCTACCGCCGATATGTTGCATCTTCAGCCTTTGTACCACGGCACACTACTCAAAGCAAACTCTGGCTCTCATGGGTGCTGCTGCTGTCCAAGACTGTGCTGCCACCCAACCTGTTGTATCTTCAGCTTCTGACTCACAGCAGACCCTTGGCCACAACCATGTCTTCAGTGTGCAGGATTGACTCAGCAGCAGGAATGTGTCCCAGATCCAAGAGGCAGGAGCCAAGAGCGTTCAGGATCTTTGCGTGCTCTGGCGCAAGATTGGCTGGAGGGCTGAGAAATTGACTCTTGGCGTTTGCCCGGCTGCTGCGGGTCACCAGGGTGTGCTGCTGCTGCAGTGCATCTGCACGTGATAGACTCGTCCCTTGCTGCTGCACTGCCGTTCAAGAAGGTCGTGAAGGCTTGCTCTGAGGCCCCTGCCATCTGCATATGACACATCAGCTGTCGCTTCTGGTTTAAAAAAGACCCACCATTTAAACAGTGCTTTGTACTCTGGTGGTCAGATCAATCTGCAGCTTCATGCAGGAATGTAAATGCAGGTGCCTCCAAGCTCTTGAACTAGTGCTAGCCATTGCATGCAGAGTGATCCCCAAAAGGTGCTGAAGGGGTCAGCAGCAGCATACACAATTGGCATTGGCTGCTGCTCTACAGTGTACCAGTAGCATGCCAAGGGGAATGGGCAGCTGCTCTACAGTGTACCAGTAGCATGCCAAGGGGAATGGGCAGCAAAAGGCAATAGCATAGGAAGGACTTTTCTGAGTTTGCAGAGCAGCATGCGTGACAGAGTACAAGCCACAGAAGTTACCTCAGCATGATCCTGCACCCAACTGATGACGTCAGCACCGCAGCCAAGCTGACGCAAAGCAAAGACGCAGGCCCCAATGCTGAGCATGAGGCACTGCTTGCTGTTTGGGAAGCCAGAGCACCCCTGGAGCAAGCAGCACATCCATTGCAGATGCTCAGCAAGGCAAGCTCTCCTGTCCAGGTCGCCCATCAGCAGCTGCACTAGTATGTGCTTCCAGTCCATGGCCAAGTAAAGCGCCGAGACATCCCCTGCAAGCACTCACCACAACAAGCTGACAGCTGAGACAAGAGCTGACAAGGCATGACTTTTGACTTCAGCAATGAGCATGGACTTTGGCTGCACATTCAAGCAGTTGTTGAGAAGACACAACTAGTTCATGCACGGTTGCATGCTTAGAAGGTACATCCTTGATGTCCTCCATTACTATCATTTACTGTGGGTTTGGAATGTGTCACCACATGCATGGTCTGTGTTGATACACAAGATCAGGAGGCACTACACACAGGCAATGGTTGCATGAGCACATCTACAAGGCATGACTTGCCAGCTATGGTTTGAGGTCGTGGTCATCACATAAGCATACCCGTTGCTGTCCACTGTTCTTGATACTCGTCAGCAATAGAGCAGATGCAGTACTCAGCATTGGTGTCTGTCACACTCAACGGCACAGGATTCATCACAAAGTACATCTTGAAGCACTGCACTGCTTGGAGATATTGTCCACTCCTGCTGCAAGTCATGCCATGTGAATCGACTGGCATAAACAGGTTGTCGGCACACAGCCTGCAGCAGCAAAACACAGGTCATGTAACAACATTACATCACATGTGCTGCACATCATGTGCAGAACCAAGCTGCATGTAACATTGTGCAGAGTGCCTGGCAATGCAAGAGACACAAAAAATGATGCAGCCACCACAGTCACCACAGCGAAGGTGTCTGGATCAATGGCATACAGGCAGGATAACCATGCAGCCAGCCCTTGAGGTACGATTACGGCCTTCCAAAAACAGGCTTACATGTTTCAGTATGCATGAAATACCTTGCCAAAAGCACAGCGCCTGCATATATCTGCTGCAATTGGCATGCGTTGTATCTTGGAATGACCCTAAAGTGCGAAAACGGTTCTTCAAAACTAACCCTCCTGCCCATCAGGCGCGAGCTACAACCATAAACGCCTCCCTGCAAGCACGGGTGGATTTTCAGCAACAAAGCTGTATGAGAAAAGGCTTGTTTGGCTTACTGCAACACATCACTTCTTCATGCAACAGTGATGATCAAGGATGGCAGCTGCACTGTTTGGTATAACTTGGTCTCACGTCTCAAGTGTGCAGGCAGCAGGTGAACCTCCCGACAACAGTTGCTGTTTAAAGATGCCCACAAAGCAAATGGCTTACCCCGACAGCAGCTGCTGCTGAAGCAAGGGTGCCCAGAAGCATCTGACAGCTGGAGTTGCACAATGCCCAAGTAGAAGCTCTGAAAGGGTCTTCGTACTGCTCAGGCAGAAGCTGACGAGAAAGAACATCTGGGGACAGCAGCGCAGCCAATGCTTCCTGCAAATCATTCCAGAGATACTGAGCGCCATACCACTCAAAGGTGTCAGTCTTGGGCAGCCTTGCTGCTACTTGGGTCAGAGTCGGATCTGCAGATGTGCAAATGGTGGATACCCAACATACAGCTGAGCACAAGTCATGGCGTGCAAGGTCAGCATATAACCACAGCGTGCAGCTTGTTGCAGAAAGCTATGCATTGCTGATTGCACTCGGCATTACATGACACAGACTGCTTGCAAGTCTTTGGTGTTCCAACTGCATACAGCCATTTGTCTCACATCCTTTTGTACAGGACTGATAAGAGCCCGCTTACTTGAACAGGCGTCCAGAAAGTCTTTAGGCGACTTGACTGAGATGGGACTGGTGCTGGCAGTCCGCATGTGCAGCAACTCAATGAGGAAGGAACCTGCAGATGCTGCCACCCTGGTTGTATCCCAGCCATGGAAGTGCAGAATGCTTTGTGGCTCATCTGGGTCGTCATGATCGCCTGGCTGCATGATGTTTGCTAACATTTGCACAACCTGCACAGTCACCGTCGCAAACCTGTCAGGCATCTCTAGGTGGGCACACATTACAGCAGGACCCAGCAGGCTCAGCAGGCAAATTTCCTGTATTAAGATTTTGGCTGCTCTTGCTAGTTGCCGCTGTGAGAACAGCAGAAAGTGTACAAAGTTCAGGCGAGCAGACAGGACCTCTTCTTGATAAAGAAGTCCCATTGAAGCCTGCTGGTCTGCTGTGTTCACAGCATGGCAGAGGTGAAAATCTAGATCTGAAGCCTCCAAGCCTGTAAAAGCACTCACAATTGACTGGCCATACCACAAGCCCGACAAGTGTCTTGGAAGAAACTGTCACTGCTTGTGCCAGAGCTACATGGCTTACCTGAGTTCCACAGTTGCTTAGTAATGGCAGGACAATAGTCAGGCCATATGAGGCTGTTGCCATGCAGCCCTGGAGGCTGCAGTCTTGTGGCAGCTGCCACCAGCTGTCTCCAAGTGGGGCCATGCCCTGCTGGTGCTGAAGACACACCGCTAGCAGCCCACACTGGATAGCATGCTTGAAGCTTCCCTTGCCAGAATCTGCAACATTCATGCATTTTGAAGGTTCCAACAATTCATTTGTCTATGCAAGAGCAGTTTGCCACTCACTCGTCCTGCGTGACCAGCCCCTGCAGGTGCCGACAGGTAGATGACAAGGCAGTCATGGACCTAGGGCTCAGGTGTCGCGCAACAGCCTCAAGAGCCTGATCTGGCAAGCTCAGAAGAGACTGCTGGCAGTTGGTAAACTTTGGTGACAAATGCTGGCAACTTTCAGCCTATCATAGGCACACTGCCAGGTGCGTCTTCAAAACTTGAGCCTGCTTGATCACAGTATGTGTGTCCGGCCTGCTGACGATAAATGATAAACGACAAACAGAAAACTTGCATCTTGTGGCAGTACCTTGTATGCTCTCACTAGCAACAAAGCTTCTGAAAGGCTCTTTGACAATTTCCTCTGCACTAAGGAAACCTGTGTTTTGTTGAACGTCGAGAGCTTAGAGCCTTCAGCAGGATGTGACAAACCGCACCTGAGAATGTTCAGGGTTGAAAGTTTTCCGGTCAGCGACGAGATTGGATGTTCTGTGTTTAGGTTGACGGCTGTCAGAGCCCAGGGCTGCCCAGGCACTCTACAGCAGTACAACCTTTACGCCGTGAGGACAACGCGTGGGCGCCTTCTGGCACTGGAACAGTGAACAGCTGTGTAGCACGTACCTGGGCCTGCATGATTGGAAGAGACCGACGATGCACACAAGACGGATATGAACAGCACAACCAACATTTGGCTTTTGAAATAGCGGTCACTACAAGCGCAAGCACCATGGGGAAGCCCGAGCTGCGTTGCCCTGCTGATCAGCACTAAACCACCCAACGACACAAGTCACGTCTTGTACGGGCAATGACGTGACAGCACATAAAAGTACGCTCAACACAATGCAAGGTGCGTGACTCTGCTGTTTGACTTTTTTCGTTCATTGTGAAGAAGAGCAATGGCGCGTTCCATTTCATGGACGAAAACTCATGAATGAATGAATGAATTAGCAGATTCAGATGTGGATGTCATGGTCTTCATGTAGATACTGGTAGATGTTGTCTTGAGCACAGCAGGTGCCCAGTCAGCACTGTCAGGAAAAGTTTCACTAACATAGTTTGGGGCCCATGGGCCAGCCCCTGCACGGTCTTCTTTTGCTCTACATGATCCTAGAGTCATACCTCATTCCTTTGAGGGAACGTTATCCCTGGTGAACACCCTGGTGACAGAAATGGTGGCATAAATGCGGACAGGGCCTTTAGTTAGTTTAGAGTGTGCCAGCTGTGAAGTTAAGTGGTTTCATAGGTGCTCTAGAACATTTGTGTATCGTTGTTTGACATTTCTAATGGTCAAGTTGGCCCCAACGACCTTTAACATTTAATGAATGGATGAATGATGTTAAGTTTCAGTTGAATAAGGACCAATCCTGTGGCCCGGAGAATTGTTGTAAGTACAGACCACAAATAAATGCATACAACACATAGGCTGTTTTGTTTTGCAATTTCACAGGCCACAGTGGCCTGTACAGTGACTGTACAGAGACATTGGAACACACAGAAGTATCAGCTACAGTCTTTCTCTACCCACTGTCATACGTCTGTCAAGAAATAGGACAACCAGCCAAGCATGCAAAGTCATAATGCATTTAGGTCTGATTCTTGTCAAAAAACGCTTCAATCAAGCAAATCAGCAAGACACCCTACAACGTCCTGACTCTACTCTTTGCAATCAAAAACTGATGGTCAGTGACCATGAGCAAAGAACTTACCATATTTTGGTATACATGGAGGTGTAACAAAAAGGGCATGAGCCTGTTTTGCTTGCTGATCAAAAGTTGGCTTCTTGAATATGCAGCCTAGACCAAAGGTGCCTTTACGCTTGAGTGGTCAAAATGAGGGCACTACTGCCGCCTGAGCCATGCGGCCACCCATATGAAAGGTCCAGCTGCTGCTCTACGATACGTTAAGTGATTTAGCTATCTGGGCACTGCTGCTGTCTGAGACTGCGATGCCGCCCATATGTTGCATTTTCAGCCTCTGTACCGTGAAACACTCGTCAAACCAAATTCTTTCTTGTGGGCGCTGCTGCTATCCAACACTGTCCACCTCACTTGTTGTATCTTCAGCTTCTGGCTCACTGCGGAACCTCGGCCTCAACCATATCTATGTAGCCTGCAATTGATTAAATGCAGCAGAGTGTCCCAGATCCAACAGGCACATGCTAAAAGCACTGAGGATGCCTGTGTGCTCTGGTGCAAGACCGGCTGGAGGGCTGAGAAACACACTCTTGGCATTTGCCCGGCTGCTGCAGGTCACCAGGGTGTGCTGTTGCTGCAGTGCATCTGCACGTGACAAAGCCTTGTCCCTTGCTGCTGCACTGCCGTTCCAGAAGGTCATGAAGGCTTGCTCTGAACCCTCTGCCATCTACATATGGCACATCAACTGTCACTTCTCTTGCAATCCCCACCATTCAAGCAGTGCTTTGCACTCTGGTGGCTAGATTCATATGCAGCTTCATCCAGGAATGCATATGCAAGTACCTTCAAGCTTTTTTACAGTGCTGGCTAGCCGTTGCTAGCAGAGCAAGCCGCATTTGTGCTGAATGTGTCAGCAGCAGCAGGCTTAGTTGGCATTGGCTGCTTCTCTTTGGGATACAAGCAGCGTGACAGTTGACTCAAGAAGGGCAGCAGAAGGCAATAGCACAGGCAGGACGGTGAAATTTGATTCTTGAGTGTGCAGGACAGCATGTATGACAGCGAACAAGTCACATGGACTACCTGAGCGTGGTCCTGCACCCAGCTGATGACGGCAGCATTGCAGTCAAGCTGACGCAAAGCAAATATGCAGGCCCCAATGCAAAGTGTGAGGCACCGCTTGCGCTTTGAACAGCCGGGGTGTTTGAAGAACAGGAGGCACGTCGATCGCAGATGACCAGCAAGGTGAGCTCTCCTGTCTGGGTTGCCCACCACCCGCTGCACTAGCATGTGCTGCCAGTCCATGGCCAAGTACAGTGCAGAAACATCTCCTGCAAGCACTCACCAAAACAGCTGACAGCTGAGACAAGAGCTGACAAGGCACAAATTTTGACTTCAATGAACATGAACTTTGATTGCAAATGGAGACAACATCTTAGAATGCTATGCCTTGTTCCAGGCCAGAGATGGCTGAGTACATCTCAAGTGCAACCTCAGTGCATGCAGGTTGACTCATCAGTATCGGGCTTTCCTGCAGGAAGCACATGATGAAAAGACAAAAGTAGACTTTTCAGACGCATCCTTGGTATCCCTCACTACAACTGTTTGTTCTGGAGTTTGCATCAAACATGTGACCACATGCATGCTCTGTGACTACAAACCAAATCACGAGGGCAGTGCATACATGCAGTAGTCGCATAAGCACATCTGCAAGGCATAAATTACCAGCTATATTTAGAGGCTGTGTACATCAAAACAAGCATACCTGTTGCTTTCCAATGATCTCCATACTGACCAGCAATACAGGAGATGCAGTTCTCAGCGACCGTGTCTGTCTCAGTCAACGGCACAGGATTCATGACAAAGAACATCTTGAAGCACTGCACTGCATGGAGATGATGTCCACTCCCCATGCAAGTGTAACCATGAAATTTCACTGCCAGTGACAGGTCATCTGCACACAGCCTGCAGCAGCAAAACAAAGTTCACGCAACAATATTGTATTACATGTGCTGCAGATCATGTGCAGAGCTGGAACAATGTGCAGCGCGCATGCCAATGCAATGGACACAATGCAGTCACCAGCTGAGGTGTTTGAAACAATGGCTACATGCAGGAGAAACATGCAACCAGACTTGAGGTACAATCAGCACCGTCAGAAACATACTGGTATGGTCCAGGATGCATGGAGTACCTTGCCAAAAGCGCAGAGCCTGCATATATCTGCTGCAATTGTCATGAGTTGTATCTCGGAACGCACTCAAAAAGCGTACATGGTGCTCCAGGATGAATGCTCTTGTCCATGGCTGCCAGGAGCGAGCTACAACTAAAATCGCCATCCTGCAAGCTTATGTATATTTTCAGCAGCAAGATTAGTGGGAGAAAGCCTTTTTTGCTTCCTGCAACACCTCAAATCTTCATCCAACAGTAATGATCAAGGATCACAACTGCATTATTTGGCATGACTTGGTCTGAACGTCTTAAGGTGCAGGCGTGGCTACCCTGGCAACAGCTGATGCACCAAGAAAGTAGTAAAGCAAATGGCTTACCCCAGCAGCAGCTGCTGATGAAGCAAGGGTGCCCAGAAGCGTTTGACAGCTGGAGTTGCACAATGCCCAGGTGGAAGCTCAGAAAGGGTCCTCGTACTGCTCAGGCAGAAGCTGATGGGGAGCAACATCTGGTGACAGCAACACGACCAATGCTTCTCGCAAGTCCTCCCAGAGATACTGAGCGCCACACCACTCAAAGGTGTCAGTCTCAGGCAGCCTTGCTGGCACTGGGGTCAGTGTTGGATCTGCAGGCATGCACATGAAGATCCAGCATGCAGCAGAGCACAGCACGCTGTGGCTTGCAAGGTTGGCATACATGCACAACGTACAACTTGTCGCAGAAAGTTATGCATAACTGATTGCATTAAGCACTACATGGCACAGACTGCTTGCAAGTCTTTGAAGTCCTGAACATGAGAATGGATACCATGATTCAGACATGACAGCGTCAAGCAGGGGGATGCTGCATGGACTGCACTTGCAGAGGCCCATTTGCCCACATCCGTTTGTGTGTGACAGACAATAGCCCACTCACCTTGACAGGCCTCCAGGAATTCTCGAGGTGACTTGACAGACATGGGACTGGTGCTGGCAGTCCGCATGTGCAGCAACTCAATGAGAAAGGAGCCTGCAGAAGCTGCCACCCGTAGGGTATCCCAGCCATTGTAATGCAAAATGGTTTCTGGCTCGTCTAAGTTAGCATGGTTGCCTGGCTGCATGATGATTGCCAACATCTGCACAACCTGCACAATCACCCTCGCAAACCTGTCAAGCACCTCTAGGTGGACACATGTTACAGTAGGACCCAGCAGGCTCAGCAGGCAAACTACCTGCATTAAGATCTTGGCTGCTCTTGCTAGTTGCCGCTGTGAGAACAGCAGGAAGAAAACAAAGTTTAGACGAGCAGACAGGACCTGTTCTTGACACACAAGTCCCATTGATGCTTGCTGGTCTGCTGCGTTCACAGCATGGCAAAGGTGGAAATCTAGCTTTGAGCCCTCCAAACCTGTAAAAGAACCCACAATTGACTGGCCATAACACAAGATGGACAAGTGTCCTTAAACACACAAACAAGCTGTGACTGCTTGTGCCAGAGTTGCATGCCCTACCCGCATTCCACAATTGCTTGGTAATGGCAGGAGCATATTCAGGCCACATGAAACTGTTGCCATGCAGCCCTGGAGGCTGCAGTCTTGTGGCAGCTGCCACCAGCTGTCTCCAAGTGGGGCCATGCCCTGCTGGTATTGAAGATTACATCCAACTTTGCAAGAGCAGTTTGCCACTCACTCTTCCTGCATGATCAGCCCCTGCAGGTGCTGACAAGTAGATGACAAGGCGGTCATTGACCTAGGGCTCAGGTGTCGCGCAACAGCCTCAAGGGCTTGATCTGGCAAGCTCAGAAGAGACTGCTGGCAGTTGGTAAAGTCTGGCGGCAAGTGCTGGCGACTTTCAGCCTACACAGACATCAAATCATATGCACACTGCCAGGTGCGTCTTCATAACACGAGCCTGCTCAATCACAGCCTGTGTGTCCTGCTGAGGGTATGTGGCACATGGCCAAGCAGCATCTTAATACCACCTTGAATGCTCTCACTAGCGACAAAGCTTCTGAAACGCTCTTTGACAGTCTCCTCTGCGTCAAGGAAACCTGTGTTTTGTAGAACACCAAGAGCTCAGAACTTTCAGCAGGATATGGCAAGCCACACCTCGGCATCTTCAGGGTTGGAACATCCTCGATTCGCGACGAGATTGGAATTTCTGTGGTCAGGTTGACGGCTGTCTGAGCCCAAGGCTGCCCAGGCACTCTACAGCAGTACAATCGTTGACGCCGTGAGGACATCGCGCGGGCGCCGTTTGGCACTGGAACATTCAACAGCTGTTTAGCACGTACCTGGGCCCGCATGATCGGAAGAGACTGACGATGCACACAAGACGGACATGGACAGCACAACCAACATCTGGCTTTTGAAATAGTGGTCGACACGGGCGCAAGTACCATGGGGACGCCCGAGCTGCGTTGCTCTGCTGATCAGCACTCAATCGCCTAGCGACACAAGTGACGTCTTGCATGGCGTGACAGAAAACAGAACTATGCTCAACACCATGCAAGCTGCAGGCTTTGTTTTCTAGTTTGACTTTTTCGTTGAGTCTAAAGAAGAGCAATGGCACGTTCCAGTTGATTGATGAAGACTGATAAGTTTATTGCTGACAGTAACAAACGTAGACCAGCACGATTGAGGTTCAGCTCGCTGATATATATGCACAGCTTCCTGGAGCTTTCCAAGGCCTTCAGGCTAGCAGGATTCAGACTTGATGATGATCTCACAAAGTCACAACAAGCTGAGCGAAAAAGCTTGAGCCTGGATTTCCAGAGCCTCAAAACCAAA
>JAABUP010001724.1_pt1 | contig 44937 bp, 38 predicted proteins | sample 5559201 | NCBI WGS metagenome assembly JAABUP01 (sample SAMN10711887, study PRJNA513373) | rock metagenome | isolation source: Antarctica rocks | place: Antarctica
CACCAGCCACCCGAGGTCCACGCCGTCCTGGACTGGTCCCGCTGGCGACGACGCCATCAAGCCCGAGCCCGACACTGCCACTACAAAGCCCGAGGAGCCTCACCCTAACTGCGGCTGTAGTACTAAGCGGATGCTCTGGCTGTTGCAGAACTTGCCGGGCAATGACTGCTGCGCTCCCGGTGCCGTTCACCGCGGGACGGGTCCGCGAGGTGTCCCGATTCGTAGCATCAAGGTGTGTTCAAGATCGATCGCAGCAGTTCACCAAGGTTCAGCGGGCCGAACTGCCCTCCAACTGCCCTCAACGGGACGAATACCCCCCCGCCACGGGGGAGTCAGTGAGGACAGAGATGCAGGTCAAGCCGCTAATACTCACCGGTGAACGCACCCTGCCCGGCATCACCCACGAGAACTACTGGTTCCGCCGGCACGAGGCCGCCTACCTCGCGCTCGTGCCGTTCGTCGCCGGAGCCCGGGTGCTCGAAGCCGGCTGCGGCGAGGGATATGGCGCCGCGATGCTGGCACGCACTGCCGAGCGCGTCCTTGCCGTCGACGTCGACCCTGCCGCGGCTGCCCATGTGGCCCGCGCCTACCCCGAGGTCGAAGTGCTGCGGGCCGACCTGGAGCGGCTGCCGCTAGCGGATGGCAGCGTCGAGGTGGTCGCGACGCTGCAGGTCATCGAGCACCTGCACGACCAGGCGGCGTTCCTCGCCGAGTGCGCGCGCGTGCTGCGCCCCGCCGGCACGCTGCTCGTGACCACTCCGAACCGCCTCACCTTCTCCCCCGGCCGCGACACGCCCCTCAACCCGTTCCACACGCGGGAGCTGTCGGCCGAGGAGCTCGCGGAGCTGCTCGCCCCGCACTTCGTCGTCACCCGGCTCGGAGGCGTGCACCACGGCGGCGCACTCAGGCGGTGGGAGCGCCGGCACGGCGGCATCATCGACGGCCAGCTGGCCGAACCGCTCGGTTCCTGGTCGCCCGAGCTGCAGCGGCGGGTCGAGGCAACCACCGCCGCCGACTTCGCTGTCCGCCTCGGTGGCGACACGGCCGTCGTCGAAGATGTCGACGGCAGCCTGGACCTGGTGGCCGTCGCCTGGCGGCGCCCGTGACGCCGGGCGCTTCCGTCGCGGCAGGCCATGAGCCCGTCGGCACCTGCTGCATCGTCCTGCACTCCCACCTGCCCTGGCTGGCGCACCACGGCACCTGGCCGGTCGGCGAGGAGTGGCTCTTCCAGGCGTGGACAGCCGCCTACCTGCCGATCACCAACTTGCTTGGCCGGCTCGCGGACGAGGGGCGGCGTGACCTGCTCACCCTCGGGGTGACGCCGGTGCTCGCCGCGATGCTCGACGACCCGTACTGCCTGCGCGAGGTCACCACCTGGTCGGTCAACTGGCTGCTGCGGGCCGAAGCCGCCGCCGTCGACGGCGTCGGGGTGGCCTCAGGTGAAGCGCAGGCCGCGCACCGGGCGCTGGAGGCACTGGCCGGCCCATGGTCGGCAGGGGCCAGCCCGGTGCTGCGCCGCCTCGCTGATATGGGCGCCATCGAGCTGCTCGGCGGCCCGCTCAGCCACCCGTTCCAGCCGCTGCTGCCCGAGCGCGTCATGCGCGCGCAGCTGCTGGCCGGGCTGGAGGACGCCGCGGTGCGAACGGGCCGGCGCCCGCGGGGGATCTGGGCGCCGGAGTGCGCATACGCGCCCGGGCTTGAGGCCGGGTACGCAGAGGCAGGGATCAGCCACTTCCTCGTCGACGGGCCCACCGTCGGGGGCCAGACCGCGGCCGGCTACGACGTTGCGAGCTCCGGCGTGGTGGCCTTCGCCCGCGACCTCGACCTGTCCTACCGGGTGTGGTCGCCGCACGCCGGCTACCCGGGCGGCCCCTGGTATCGCGACTTCCACACCTTCGACCATGCCTCGGGGCTCAAGCCGGCCCGCGTGACCTCACAGCACACGTCGGCGCAGGACAAGGCGCCGTACGACCCGGGTGCTGCACGGGCCGCCGTCGCCGCCGATGCGACGGACTTCGTCGCAGCGATCTGCCGGCGACTGCTCGACATCCGCACCGACCGCGGGCGCCCCGGCCTCGCCGTCGTCGCCTACGACACCGAGCTGTTCGGGCACTGGTGGCACGAGGGGCCGCTATTCCTGGAGACGGTCCTGCGCCTGCTGCCCGAGGCGGGCGTGCGGCTCACCACCCTCGACAAGGCACAGGACGAGCACGTCGCCGGTACCCGCGAGCTACCCGCCGGCTCGTGGGGCGCGGGCAAGGACTGGCACATCTGGACCGACCCCGGCGACCTTGTGTGCCTCGGCGACGAGGTCAACGACCGGTTGCTGCGCGTCGTCAACAAGCAGGCCGACCCGCGCTGCCGCACCGACGCCGTCGACCAGCTGGCGCGCGAGGCGTTCCTCGCCACCTCCAGTGACTGGGCCTTCATGGTCTCCCACGACAGCACCCCCGACTATGCACGCCGGCGGGCGCAGGGACACGCCGCGGCATTTCACCGCCTCGCCGACGCCATCGAGGACGGCGACGGCGCGCGAGTCGAGGAGCTCGCGGCCGAGCTGCGCGGTGTCGACAACCCGTTCCCGGGCCTCGACGCGCGCGCCTTGCTCCCGTGCGCATCCTGACGCTGAGCTGGGAGTACCCACCGCTGGTCTACGGCGGCCTGGGGCGGCACGTGGGGGCGCTGTCGGAGGCACAGGCTGCCTGTGGCCATCAGGTGACTGTCGTCGCGCCGCACGACCCGGAGGGCCGGGCCGAGGCGGTCGGCGGTGTGCGCGTGGTGCGGGCGGAGCCCACCGAGGCCGTCGAGACCATGACCGACCTGCTCAGCTTCGTCGACACCCTCGGGGACGCGCTGACGCGGGCGGCCCTGCAACAGGGCAGGTCCTACGACGTCGTCACGGCGCACGACTGGGTCGTCGGCCGGGCAGCAGCAGCCGTCGCCGCCGCGCTGGGGCTGCCGCTGGTGAGCACGCTGCACGCCACCGAAGCGGGCCGGCACCAGGGCTGGCTGCCCGGCCACCTCTCCCGCTCGATCCACACCATCGAGGGCGGACTCTGTGCCCGGTCGACGCGCATCGTCGTCTGCTCCACGGCGATGGGGCGCGACGTGCGGCGGCTGTTCGGCCTGCCTCCCGAGCGGGTCGCCGTCATCGCCAACGGCATTAGCACCGTGGACTGGCCGCCTGGCCGCCCGGTGGCCGAGCGGGACGCCGCCACGCTGCTGTTCGCCGGCCGGCTCGAGTACGAGAAGGGCGTGCACGTCCTGCTCGACGCGCTGCCCCGCATCCGCCGCGCACGGCCCGGCGTCGAGCTGGTCGTTGCCGGCACGGGCACCTACGAGACAGCACTGCACGAGCTGGTGGCCTCGCACGGTCTCGACGGGGTCCGGTTCATCGGCCGGGTGCCGGACGACGAGCTCGTCGCCCTGTTCCAGCGGGTGGGGGCGGTGGTCATCCCCTCGCTGTACGAGCCGTTCGGGCTGGTGGCGCTGGAGGCCGCAGCCTGCGGCGCCCCGCTGGTTGTCAGCGACGTCGGCGGGCTCGGTGAGTTCGCGGCCACCGGTGGTGCGCTGACGGCGCGGCCCGGTGACGCGGCCGGGCTCGCCGACGCCGTGCTGCGCCTGCTCGACCACCCCGCCTCGGCGGGTGCGATGGCTGAAGCGGCGTCCGCCCGGCTGGCGCGTGACTACGCCTGGCCCGCCATCGCCCGGCAGACCGCCGCCGTGCTCGAGCAGGCGGTCGCGCACCCGCAGCCGGCACCTGTCGTCGTGCCGGAGCCGGGCGAGGGCAACCTGCTTGCCTGAGGCCGGTCAAATTGCATGACGCTTCGGTGCTTCTGAACGCAAAGCGTCTGAAATCGGGCGTGTCGCCCCCAGACACACTGCGCGTCAGCGGAAGCGTCATGCAATTTCACTCAACACCCCAGTCGCCCGGCCAGCTCCGCTACAGCTGCCCCGCCCGCTCCCGCAGCACGAGCAGCTGGTACGCCGCCAGGGTGGCGGCGTCGGAGACCTGCCCGTCGAGAATCAGCTGCTCGAGCTCGCCCCGCCGCACCCGCCGCGTGGTCATGCCCTGCTCCTCCTGCTCGCGGCGAGGCGCACCCTCCACCAGCCCGGTCGCGAGCACCACGTGGCAGAGCTGCCCGCTGTAGCCGTAGGCGTGGTGGATCAGCCCGAGCGGCCGCAGCGAGCTGGCGGTCAGCCCGGTCTCCTCGGCCAACTCGCCGGCTGCCACCGTCAGGCCGTCGGCGTCGGGCCGGGTCTCCCACGAACCCTGCGGGAACTCCAGCCGGCGGATCCCGACCGTATAGCGGTACTGCTCGACCAAAGTGAACGTGTCGTCGTCGTGCAGCGGCACCACGACGGCGGAGTCGGACTTGACGACGACCGCGTGGATGCCCGGCGTACCGTCGGCGCGAACGATGTCGTCCTCGCGCAGCACCAGCCACCTGTTGCGGTAGACCTCGCGCGAGGCAACCGTTCTGATCTCTGGCGCCGGGTCGTCGGGCGACACAGTCATCGCCGGGCGTGCGCTTCGATCGCCTCGCGCCGTGCGCGCTCGTGCTTACGGGCGATGTCGGCGAGCGCGAGAGCCCGGGCTGCCTCCTCGGCCTGCCTCGCCTGCGCGTCCTCGACCCGATTGGCGATGATCTTCACCGGCACGCCAACGGCCACCGAGTACGGCGGCACGTCCTTGTTGACCAGGCAGTGCGCTGCGAGCACGCTGCCGCGGCCGATCGTCGTCCCCCGCAGGATCGTCGCCTTCGTGCCGATCCACACGTCCGGCCCGATCCGCACCGGCGACTTGACGATCCCCTGGTCCTTGATCGGCACATCGAGGCTCGCGAAGACATGGTCGAAGTCGCAGATGTAGATCCAGTCAGCCAGCAGGGTGGTCGGTCCGAACTCGATGTCGAGATAGCAGTTGACCGTGTTGTCCTTGCCGAAGATGCACTTGTCGCCGATCGTCAGCTGCCCCTCGTGGGCGCGGATGGCGTTGCCACCGCCGATGTGCACCCACTTGCCGATCACCAGCCGGCCGAAGCCCTTGCGGGCATACAGCTCCACGCGCGGGCCGAGGAAGACGAACCCTTCCGTGACGATGTGCGGGTTGCGCAGCTTGAACACGAAGAAGCGCCAGTACCGGATGAGGTACCACGGCGTCCAGGCCTGGTGCAGGATCACCCAGCGCAGCGAGGCCAGGGTGAAAAAGCGCGCCTGCCGCGGGTTCCGTGCGCGTGCACGCACCCGGGCGAGCAGGAGGCGGGCCATCAGGCCGGGCGCCGGCCCGTCACCAGGGCGTTATAGAACAGCCCCTGCGGCACGACGTGCGACAGCACCGTCTCGTCCAGCCAGGCGAGGCGCTGCCAGGTGTGGTAAACGCCGAAGTAGTAGCGCTCGGGCAGCTTGTCGCTGCGCACCGCGTACTCGAAGGTGCGCATCGGCCAGCCGAACCACGACGCGGTCAGCTCCTCGGTCCGCACCGACACCTCACGGGCGCCAGCCCGGCGCGCCAGCTCGGCAAGCTCGGACGGGACGAAGGTGTGCTGGTCGACCACGGCCTCGAGCGCCGCCGCCTCGCTGGACGCGTCGAGCTCCTGCTGCGACCGGGCCCACGACCGCAGCGGCCCGAGCCGGGTCGCCCGGGTGGCGGCCCACCAGGTGAACCGGGACAGTCGGCGCGCCAGGTAGTCGCCGCGGCGGGTCGGCTCACCGGCGAAGACGAAACGGCCGCCGGGCTTGAGCACCCGCAGGACCTCGCGCAGCGACTGCTCGACGTCGGGAATGTGGTGCAGCACGGCGTGCCCGAACACCAGGTCGAAACAGGCGTCGTCGAACGGCAGCCGCTCCGCGTCGGCCACCCGGCCGTCGACCTCGAAGCCGAGCCCCTTCGCGTTGCGCTGCGCGACCTCGACCATCCCTGGGCTGATGTCGGTCACCGCGATGCCGTCGGTGGCGAGCACACCCGCCTGCGCCAGGTTCAGCGCGAAGAAACCGGTGCCGCAGCCCAGCTCCAGCGAGGTGGCGTAGGGCCAGCCCTGGGTGCCCGCGACCTTGGCGAACCGGTCGCGGGCGTAGCCGATGCAGCGCTCGTCGTAGGAGATCGACCATTTGTCGTCGTAGGTCGAGGCCTCCCAGTCGTGGTAGAGGATGTTGGCCTGCTTCGGGTCCGAGCGCGCGGCTTCGACCTCCTCGCGGGTGACGGTCATGCGCTCTCCTCGTCGTTGGTCGATGCCGGGTGCACGGGGGCTCGGAGTGGGATGGCGCTCAGCGGCCGATGAACTCGGCCTGGCCCGGGCCCTTCTCGAGGAAGGTCCGCATCCCGGCGTCCCGGTCGGCGGTCCCGAACAGGCTGGTGAACAGCGCGGTCTCGAGGCGCAGCCCCTCGTCGAGGCTGCCGTTCAGCCCCTCGTCAATCGCTCGCTTGGCAGCAGCCAGGGCCACCGCGGGCCCTCCCGCGAAGGTGCGCGCCCAAGTCGAGGCCTCGGTGTAGACGTCGTCGGCCGGCACCACCTTGTCGACGAGCCCGATGGCGAGCGCCTCCTCCGAGCGCACATGGCGCCCGGAGTAGACCAGGTCCTTGGCCTTCGCCGCGCCGATCAGGCGTGACAGCCGCTGGGTGCCGCCCGCACCGGGGATGATGCCGAGCAGGATCTCCGGCTGCCCCACGCGGGCGTTGCCCCCCATGACGCGGAAGTCGGCTGTCAGGGCGAGCTCGAGCCCGCCTCCGAGGGCGAAGCCGGTGATCGCCGCGATGACGGGCTTGGGAATGCGAGCCACCTCGACGAAGGCGTCCTGCAGCCTCGGGCCCTGGGCCGCCATGTCGGCGGTCGTCATGTCGGCCATCTCCTTGACGTCCGCGCCGGCAGCGAAAATCTTCGGGCCGCCGTAGAGGACGACGGCGCCGATGTCGGCGCGCTCCCCCACCTCGAGCGCCGCCTCCCGCAGCTCCTCCTGCACCTGCCGTGACAGCGCGTTCATCGGCGGTCGCTCCAAGCGGATCGTGGCCACGCCCGGCTTGCCGTCGCCGCCGCCCTCAACCTCGATGCGTACGTGCTCGGCCACGCCTCTGCCCACCCCGCCTTGATCGCGTCTCACCCATGCTCGCTGCCGCGGGCCAGCCTAGTGGTCAGCAGCGAGCGCACCGGCGGACAGGCCGGGTACCACCTAGGGTCAGCACCGATGCCTGCTCACCGCCACGACCCCCATCACGAGCAACCCTCGCTCGGCCTGCAGTGGGACGGCACCGGGTGCACCGCGGGCGTCTGGGCACCGCACGCAAGCTCTGTCGACATCTGCCTGTTCACCGGCACAACCCCCCGCAGCACCGCGACACGCGTGGCCTTGACCCACCGCACGGGCGGCGTCTGGCACGGCTACCTACCAGGAATCGGGCCCGGCCAGCGGTACGGACTGCGCGTGGATGGCCCGTACGACCCGGCTCGCGGCCTGCGGCACAACCCGGCCAAGCTGCTGCTCGACCCGTACGCCCGCCGGAGCGAGGGCGAGGTCCGGAGTGACCCCTCGCTGCTGGGTTACGCCGACGACCCGCACGGCTCCCGCCCGAATGCCCAAGACTCCGCCCCGTTCGTCCCGCGAGGCGTGGTGACCGACGACGAGTTCACCTGGGCGGGTGACACGCCGCCGCGCACGCCGTGGTCCGACACCGTCGTCTACGAGGCGCACGTCAAGGGCCTCACGGCGTTGCATCCCGGCGTGCCGCCTGCGTTGCGCGGACGCTATGCCGGCCTCGCCAGCCCGGCGGTCATCGAGCACCTCGTGCGCCTTGGCGTGACGGCGGTCGAGCTGCTGCCCGTGCAGGCCTTCGCCACCGAGCTGGCCGTGCAGGCCCGTGGCCAGCGCAACTACTGGGGCTACAACACCCTCGGCTTCTTCGCGCCGCACCCTGGGTACGCGGCCACCGTCGACCCCCTGGCCGAATTCAAGACGATGGTGCGCGAGCTGCACGCCGCCGGCCTGGAGGTGCTGCTCGACGTCGTCTACAACCACACCGCCGAGGGTGACGAGCTCGGACCGACCCTGTCGCTGCGCGGCCTCGACAACCCTGGCTTCTACCAGCTGCTCGGCGACGACCCGGCCCGGTACGCCGACTCCACCGGCTGCGGCAACACCCTCGCGCTCGCCAGCCCGCCGGCGCTGCGCCTGGTGCTCGACTCGCTGCGGTACTGGGTGCAGCACATGCACGTCGACGGCTTCCGGTTCGACCTCGCGAGCACCATGACGCACGACACCGGGTTCCTCGACGCGGTGGCGGCCGACCCGGTCCTGCGCGAGGTCAAGCTCATCGCCGAGCCGTGGGACATGCGCTCCTACGACGTCGGCGGCTTCCCCGCGCCGTGGGCGGAGTGGAACGGCCGCTACCGCGACGACATTCGCGACGCGTGGCACGGACGCGCCCGCGGGGTCGGGACGCTCGCGGCGCGGCTGTCCGGCTCGGCAGACATCTACTCCGGCCGCGGCCCGCTGGCCAGCGTCAACTTCGTCACCGCCCACGATGGCTTCGGGCTCGCCGACCTCGTCTCGTACGAGCGCAAGCACAACGACGCCAACGGCGAGCACGGCCGCGACGGCACAGACGACAACAGGTCGGTCAACGCGAGCGTCGAGGGGCCGACGGTGGACGCCACCGTCCTCGAAACCCGCCGGCGGCTGCGCCGGGCCCACCTCGCAACCCTGCTGCTCTCGGCCGGAGTGCCGATGCTGCTCGCCGGTGACGAGCTCGGCCACACCCAGCACGGCAACAACAACGCGTACTGCCAGGACAACCCGCTCTCCTGGCTCGCCTGGCCGTGCGACGAGGCCGACCCCGCCGGACCCGACCCGATGCTGCTCCCGCTTGTCCGCGGGCTGACCGCACTGCGCCGCGAGGCCGCCGCGCTGCGCCGGCTGTCCTTCTTCGCCGGCGGCCACACTGCGGACGACCACACTGCGGGCGGTGTCCCCGACATCTCCTGGTTCTCCGCCGGCGGGACCGGGCTCACGCCGGAGGGCTGGCAGCACGCCGACCTGCTGCAGGTCCTGCTGTCCGGCAGCGCCGACGGCCACGCCCCGGGCCCGTCCGGCAGCTACCTGCTCGTGCTCAACCTCGCCCCGCATGACGCGGCCCCGGTGCTGCCCCACCCGAAATGGGTCACGGGCTACCGCCTGCTGCTCGACACCGCCGCGCCGGACCTCGCCGGGTTCGGTGCGCCCGACATCGAACTCAGCACGGACGTCAGTGGCCGGCCCCCGCAGCTGGCCCCCGGCGCCGCCCACGTCATTGGCGCCCGCTCGGTCCTGGTGCTGGCCGTCACGACACTGCCGTCATGAAGTCGTGACCAGCCCCAGCTCCGCCGGCGAGGCAAGCGCGGGGCTGCGCGGCAACACCCGCACCGCGTAGCCGAAGGCACCCGTCCGCGCCAGCGGGATGTCGCCCTCGTAGCGCTGCGAGCCCTCGTCGTACACGTCGCCGTCGCGCACCGGCGTCAGCGACACCGACTCGGCCTCGTGGATCTGGTCGGCCTCGTCGACCCGCCCGAACACCGCCTGCACGTCGACGTCACTCTCCTCGAGGCCGCCGAGCGTCACGGTTGCCCGCACGGTCAACTGCGAGCCGACCTGCGGCGCCTCACCGACCCCCGAGGACTCGGCGTGCACGACAGCGACACCTGGCCAGGCGCCGAAGATGCGCCCTCGCCAATGCGCCTGCTCCCGTGCGGCGGCGTAGTCGTCGGCGCTGATTCCCCGCTCGGACTGGGCGGCGGGAATGTAGAGCTGCTGGACGTAGTCGTGGACCATTCGCGAGGCCAGCACCTTGGGCCCGAGCGTGCTCAGCGTGTGCTTGACCATGGCGATCCACCGCGTCGGCAGGGGCCGTTCGTAGAACCGCGGGGCTACGGTCTGCTCGAGCAGCTCGTACAGCGCCGAGGCCTCGAGGTCGTCGCGGCGGTCGGGGTCGGCGAGGCCGTCTGCCGACGGGATGGCCCAGCCGTTGGAGCCGTCGAACAGCTCGTCCCACCAGCCGTCGCGGATCGACAGGTTGAGCCCGCCGTTGAGCGCCGACTTCATTCCGCTGGTCCCGCAGGCCTCGAGCGGGCGCAGCGGGTTGTTCAGCCAGACGTCGCACCCGGCGTACAGGTAGCGCGCCATGCCGATGTCGTAGTCGGGCAGGAAGACCATCCGGTGCCGCACGTCGCGGGTGTCGGCAAACCGCACGATCTGCTGGATCAGCTCCTTGCCGCCGTCGTCGGCGGGGTGGGCCTTGCCGGCGATGACGAACTGCACCGGCCGGTCGGCGTCGAGCAGCAGGCCCCTCAGCCGGTCCTGGTCGCGCAGCATGAGCGTCAGCCGCTTGTAGGACGGCACGCGACGCGCGAAACCGACGGTCAGCACGTCGGGGTCGAACACCGAGCCGACCCAGCCGAGCTCGGCGTCGGACGCCCCCCGCTGGTGCCACGACAGGCGCACCCGGCGGCGGATCTCCTCGACGAGCTGGGCCCGCAGCGTGCGGCGCAGCTGCCAGACCGTGGCGTCGGAGATGCGCACGGCAGTGCTGAACGACTGCACGCCGAGCTGCCCGCTCTCCCGGCCGGCCAGTTCCAGCACCTGGCGGTCGACCCACGTCTGCGCGTGCACCCCGTTGGTGATCGACGAGATCGGCACCTCCGCCGCGTCGAAGCCGGGCCACAGCCCGGAGAACATCCCGCGGCTGACCGCGCCGTGCAGCTTGCTCACGCCGTTGGCGCGCTGAGCGAGACGCAGGCCCATGTGGGCCATGTTGAACATCTTCGGGTCCGGCTCGGCCCCGAGGGCGAGCAGCCGGTCGATCGGCAGACCGGGGACGGCGGTGTCACCCGCGAAGTGGCGGTGCACCAGCTCGACGGGGAACCGGTCGATGCCGGCCGGCACCGGCGTGTGGGTGGTGAAGACGGTGCCCGCGCGCGCGACGCACAGCGCCTCCTCGAACGACAGGCCGCCGGCGACGAGCTCGCGGATGCGCTCCAGCCCGAGGAAGCCGGCATGCCCCTCGTTAGTGTGGAACACCTCAGGCGATGGCGCGCCCGTGGCGGCCGAGAAGGCGCGCAGCGCGCGGACGCCGCCGATGCCGAGCAGCAGCTCCTGCAGCAGCCGGTGGTCGGTGCCGCCGCCGTAGAGCCGGTCGGTGACGCTGCGGGTGGCCGCGTCGTTGTCCTCGACATCGGTGTCGAGCAGCAGCAGCGGCACCCGGCCGACCTGCGCCCGCCACACCTGCGCGTGCATCTCGCGGCCCTCGGGCAGGTTGATGCTGACCTTGACCAGGGCGCCGGACGCGTCGGTCAGCTGCGCCAGCGGCAGCCCGTGCGGGTCGAGCGCCGGGTAGTGCTCCTGCTGCCAGCCCTCCCGCGACAGCGACTGGACGAAGTAGCCGGCGCGGTACAGCAGCCCGACCCCGACGATGGGGACGCCCAGGTCGCTCGCCGCCTTGAGGTGGTCACCGGCGAGGATGCCGAGGCCGCCCGAGTACTGCGGCAGCGACTCGGTGATGCCGAACTCGGGCGAGAAGTAGGCGATGGAGCGGGGCGCGTCGGTCAAACCCTGGTACCAGTGCGGCGCGGTGAGGTACTCCTGCAGCTCGTCGGCGGCGTCGGACAGCCGGCGCAGGAAGCGCCGGTCCCGCGCCAGCTCCTCCAGCCGTGCCGGCGAAACCTCCCCGAGCAGGCGCACCGGGTCCCGCTGGCACTCACGCCACAGCACCGAGTCGACGGACTCGAACAGGTCGAGGGTGTCGGCGTGCCACGACCAGCGCAGGTTGAGCACCAGCTCGGCGAGCGGAGCCAGCGGCTCGGGAAGGCGAGCGCGCACGGTCAGGCGACGAAGGGCTTTCACCGGCCCGACCCTACTGAGATCGCCTCCGATGATCGGCACGTCACGCGCCGGCCCGCCGTGGTTCTCTCTCGCTGTGACTGAACAACGGCCTGAGGCGCCGCACGACCCTTCGCAGGGCGCCGACGCCCTGCTCGGGCCGGACGCCCTCGACCGTGACCGGCACGCGGTCAGCAGCCTGCTGACCGAGCGGGCCTACGGAACGCTGACCGTCCTCGTCGTCCTCGTCGGACTTCTGCAGGAGCCGGTGCTGCCTCGAGCCCTGCTGGCCGCGCTCGACGTGGCTCTCGTCGGGGTGGGGCTCTGGCTCGCCCGGCTGGTCGCCGAACGCTGGGCGTACCGCGCGGTCTACCACCGCCGCCGAACCCGGGCCGAGATCCGCAGCCTGATGAGCGAGACCGCTCCCCTGCTGCTCGCCCCCGCCCCTGCCGTGCTGTTCCTGCTGCTGGCAGCGACCAGGGCCATCAGCGTCCGGCTCGCGATGCAGGTGTCACTCGGGGTGGAGCTCGCCTTCCTCGCGGCCACCACCCTCGTGGGCGTGTGGAAGCAGGGGCTGTCCGTCATCGAGCGGGCAACCGCGGTCGTGCTCGAGGTCGCGCTCGGCGGCGCGGTGATCCTCATCCGGCTGCTGGTCGGCCACTGAGTGCTCGTTGAGGCACTACCCGTCCGACTGCCGCGCCTTGACCTTGTCCGAGAGGGCCGCCACCACGTCGGGGTCGCGCAGCGTGGTCACGTCACCGAGCTCGCGCCCCTCGGCGATGTCGCGCAGCAGGCGCCGCATGATCTTGCCGGACCGGGTCTTGGGCAGGTCGTCGGTCCAGATGATCCGCTTGGGCCGCGCCAGCTTGCCGATCTTGCGGGCCACGTGCTCGCGGAGCTTGCCCTCGGCGTCGTCGTCCCCCTCCAGCGTGCCGTTCAGGGTCACGAACGCGACGATGGCCTGCCCACTGTCCTCGTCGGCCTGCCCGACGACGGCCGCCTCGGCGACGTCCTCGTGCGAGACCAGCGCCGACTCGACCTCGGCGGTCGAGAGGCGGTGCCCCGACACGTTGATCACGTCGTCGATCCGCCCGATGATCCAGAAGTAGCCGTCGGAGTCGACCCTGGCGGCGTCACCGACGACGTAGGTCTCCTTGGAGAACCGCGAGAAGTAGGTCTCGACGAACCGGTCGTCGTCCTTGTACAGGGTCCGCAGCATCGACGGCCACGGCTTGGTGATGACCAGGATGCCGGTGCCCTCGTCCATCGGGTCGCCGTCCTCGGAGACCAGCTTCGGCGAGTAGCCCGGCAGTGGCTTGGTCGCCGAGCCTGGCTTGGTCGGGGTGCTGCCGGCCAGCGGTGAGATGACAATGGCGCCCGTCTCGGTCTGCCACCAGGTGTCCACAATCGGGCAGCGCTCCCCGCCGATCACCTCGTGGTACCAGAGCCACGCCTTGGGGTTGATCGGCTCACCGACGCTGCCGAGCAGGCGCAGCGACGAGAGGTCGTGCTTCTCGGGGTGCTCCGCCCCCCACTTGATGCACGCGCGGATCGCGGTGGGCGCCGTGTAGAACAGCGAGACCTTGTAGCGCTCGACCAGCTCCCACCAGATGTCCTTGGCGGGGTAGTCGGGCGCGCCCTCGTACATCACCGAGGTCACACCGTTGGCGAGCGGTCCGTAGACGATGTAGGAGTGCCCGGTGATCCAGCCGACGTCGGCCGAGCACCAGTACACGTCGTTGTCGGCGTCGAGGTCGAACACCAGCTTGTGGGTGTAGGCGACGCCGGCGAGGTAGCCCCCGGTGGTGTGCAGGATGCCCTTGGGCTTGGCCGTCGAGCCCGACGAGTACAGGATGAACAGCGGGTGCTCGGCCGGCAGGCCCTCGGCGGGGCACTCGGCGTCGGCCTGCTCGAGCAGTTCGTCGTACCAGACGTCGCGCCCGTCCTTCATCTCGCAGTCGGCCCCGGTCGCCCGCACCACGACGATTGACTTCAGCGACTCGAGGTCGGCCATCTCCTCGTCGACAGCCGACTTGATCGGCGCAGTCTTGCCCTTGCGCCGTGCGCCGTCGACGGTGATCAGCGCCTTGGCGTCGGAGACCTCCATCCGCTCCTTGACGGACCCCACGGAGAAGCCGCCGAAGACCACGTTGTGCGGTGCGCCGATGCGGGCGCAGGCAAGCATCGCGACGACGACCTCGGGGATCATCGGCAGGAAGATGCCGACGACGTCACCCTTGTCGACCCCGAGCGAGCGGAGGCCGTTCGCCAGCCGCTGCACGTCGCGCAGCAGGTCGGCGTAGGTGACGTCGCGCTCCTCGCCCTCCTCGCCGCGCCAGTGAAAGGCAACCTTGTCGCCCCGCCCGGCCTCGACGTGGCGGTCGAGGCAGTTGTAAGAGATGTTGATCTCCCCGTCTGCGAACCACTTGTAGAACGGCGGGTTGGAGTCGTCGAGCACCTCGGTGAACGGCTTGTGCCAGTGCAGCGTCCGGGCCTGCTCCGCCCAGAAGTCCTCTGCGCTGCCCTCCGCCTCCGGAACGCTCTGGTGCGGCGTGAAGGCCGACGGCGGGTCGAAGGTCTCGACCTCGAGCAGGCGCTCGAGGTGCTTCTCCAGGGCCTCAGGCTCGTCTGTGGCCTTCGGGGTCGCTGTCATAGGGTTCTCCCTCTGCTGCCGTTGCGATCTGATGCTGGTGTCGTGCCGGTGCTATTCGAAAGGTGGCGTCAGGCCCGCGGCTTGGCCGCGAACACCGGCAGCACCGTGCGCTTCCAGGTCTCGTTGAGCACGCCGGCCCACGATGCGTACCACGCCGCCGCGGCGGTGGCGAGGCCGAGGTAGCCGCCGATCTTCGTGATCGAGGTGTCCTTTTGGAACGCGCCGATCGTGAGCAGGATGAACGTCGCCGTCAGCAACGCGAACACCAGCGCCACCGCACCGCTGACCCGCAGGGAGGCGGTGAACATGTACGCCGTGAAGATGGCCCAGGCGAGCAGGAACAGCCCGGTCGCTTTGTTCACGTCGGGCTGGCTCTCGATGCCGGGCACCACGAACTTGACGTAGGCCGCGAAAGAGAGCCAGAAGGCGCCGAAGGATGCGAAGGCGGTCGCGCCGAAGGTGTTGCCCTTCTTGAACTCCCACATGCCCGCCAGCAGCTGGGCGAGCCCGCCGTAGAACAGGGCGAGCGGCAGGACGACGGCCTCGAGCTTGGAGTTAGTGATGATCTTGGCGTTAAAGCAGCTCAACACGAAGGTCGTCATCGCGAAGGCGGCCAGCCCCAGCGGGCCCGGGTCGGCGATGGGCGCGTTCGTGGTCTGAGCCGTGGTGTCGACCGCCCGGGCGCCGCGCTGGGGCCCGTCACCGTAGCCCTCGTCTGCGTTTCCGTCGTAGCCGTCCCCGGCCGCGCCACGCTGGTGACGGCCGCCCATCTGGCGCGCGCCCGCACGGCCGCCCGCGTCGTCCTGCGTCAGGCGCTGGTTCTCCCCGACCTCGCGCCCCAGTTGCGGCTCGCGGCCTGTTCCTGGCTGACTTGTCGTCACGTTCGGCCTCCTGACCTGCTGCCAGCTGCTCTGACAGCTCTGTTCGTTAGGCACCGCCGCGGCATCACCCGCACCGCGCCGACTGTGTGCCCTGTCACAGCAGGATTACCCACACCACCCTCGGCAGCAGGTCGACGCGCCGAGGGCAGCGCAGCAACGAGGCGGCCTGGCCGCCTCGTGCTCAGCCTCGGGCGGCCATCTCCTGCTCGTGCCGAGCTCTCGACGCGTCGACGGCGGCCAGGTTCTTCGCCGACAGCCCCTCCCGTTGCAGTGCGGCCCGTTCCTTGGCCTGCCGCAGGCTGTCGGCCTGACCCTGGAACTCGGGCATGACGAACCGGGACAGCAGCTCGTGGGACCGGTGAGTGGCCTCCGGGTTGGCCCACTCGTGATGCAGCAGCATGCAGGTCCCGAAGCCGCCGGACTGGCTCTGCCACTTTTGCAGCAGCTCGACGAGCATCTCGGGCGTCCCGACGACGCCGAGCCCGTTGCCGTTGACGAACTCGATCATCTCGTCGATGTTCTCGCCCGTCACCGCCATCTGCGGGAACGCGGCGACGTGCTGGAAGTAGCGGAACCAGTCGGTGATGCCGAAGGCGACATCGCGGCGGGCCTGCTCCTCGGTCTCCGCCAGGTGCACCATCGACAGCACCCGCCAGCTCGCCCGGTCGGTGACCTGGCCGTACTGCGCCGCCTGCTGCTCCACGACGTCCCAGTGCATCGCGAACTGGTCGATGCCCTGCGCGGCCGCTGCGCCGATGGTCAGCAGGCTGATGCCGTACTTGCCGGCCAGGCGCGCCCCGGTCGGCGAGGCGACGCCCGGGACCGCCACCTCGATCCGGGGCTTGCTGTACGGCCGCAACTGCAGGACAGCGTCGCGCAGGGTGAACCATTCCGTCTCCATCGAGAGCGGCTCGGCGCTCGACAGCAGGTGCAGCACCGCCTGCAGCCCCTCCTCGAGGCGGGGGCGCAACTGCTCGGGCTCCAGCCCGACCATCGCGGCGTCGGTCGGCAGTGAGCCCGGTCCGACACCCAGCATGAACCGCCCGCGGGTCAGGTGGTCGAGGAGCATCGCGCGGTCGGCGACCCACAGCGGGTGGTGGTAGGGCAGCGACACGACACCGGTGCCCAGCTTGATGCGGCGGGTGCGCTCGGCAGCCGCGGCGATGAACACCTCGGGCGAACTGACGATCTCGGTCCCCGCGGAATGGTGCTCCCCCACCCACACCTCGTCGAAGTCGAGCCGGTCGAGCAGCTCGATGAGTTCCAGGTCGCGATGCAGCGAACGCGTGGGGTTCTGGATCGCAGGGTGGAACGGGGCCATGAACATCCCAAAACCGAGCCGGCCGTCCGCGCTGTCCGCCATGCCAATTCCTCCACCCATCGTCCGCCGCGCCACCTGAGTCCGTCAGCGCCGCAGATACTGCGCCCACTGTGACCCCCGGTCCAGGGCTCACTGCACCCGGGCCGCGCGGGCCCGCAGCAGTCGACTCTCCTGCGGCCATCGTCTGGCAGGTCGCTACCCGCAGCAGCTTCAGCGCGCAGGCTTGTACTCCGACAACACGGACTTGCCCCGGCCCGACTCGACGCTCGGGCGCCGGCTGCGTGCCCTACCCGCTGCCCTGGCCCTGGGCAGCATCGCGCTGACGGCCGTCGCTGCCTGCACACCAGTCGCGCCACCTCCGAAGACCATCCAGACAGCGGCTTTCCGCTTGCACTTCTTGACCGGCGGATCGATTCCGAAGCCGTTGGTGGCCATCCTGGGGGCGCTACCGGTCGCACGCAAGCCGAAATCGCCCAGGTCAGAACCAGGACGTCCTTGCCGAGCAGCAAGGCTACGTCGCCGCTTACGTCCGGGCTCTCAACGCAGCCAATACCTGGTGGAGCGGCCCCGACAGCAGCTGTGTGGCGCCCTACGACGGCACCGCCTACCTGCGTCAACAGGTGAACGCGATGCGCGCGCTCCTACCCGCGATCGACCCACACCGCATCTATGTCGAGTGCTGGTCGAACGGCCGATTCATGGCCGTCTACGCCTTGACCGAGGCACCCGACTTGTTTGCCGCGGGAGGGGAGATCGAGAGCGTCCTCGACCTACCGGCTGCCACACCTGTCCCCGTTCGGGTCAAACACATCCACGCGCTTGGGGACACCGTCGTGCCGATCGCGGGCGGCGACAGCGCTCTCCTGGCGGCGGCGTGCGGGCATCCGATGGACCTGCCCAGCACGTATGACGAGTCGACGACACTTCCCCCGCAGTCGGTGGTCTCGCTCACGACGGACGCCGGCTCCGGTCCTGGGTTGCACGACTACCAACCTTCCGCCGCTGCCACCTTCTGGGCGTTCATGCGCACGTACCGCAGGTAGTGCACGACAAAGGCCACCAGGCGGGCCCGCCGCTGTCGGCGCTCAGCGCCCTGCGGCAAGCCCCGGCTCGCGCCGGGTGGGGGCGACGCCCAACCCGATCATGCCGACGCCCAGCGCGAAGTGCAGCCAGTTGTCCGCGGTGTTGACCGGCACGAAGTTCGCGCTGCTGGCCTGGTCGACGACGAGACCGTAGACCCTGAGCACGAGGTAGATCACGCCGCCGCCGATCAGGTAGGCCCGCGAGGTGGCGCGGGTGCGGCTGGCAGCAATGCCGGCCACGCCGAACAACAGGTGAACGACGTTGTGCAGCACCGATACCTGGAAGATGCCGAGCAGCTTGGCCATCGCGTCGTGTCCGGCGCTGCTCAGGTGGCTGTAGTGGGTCGTGATCCCCGGGATGAAGCCGAGCACGCCCACGAGCAGGAACACCGCTCCTACGGCAAGCGCGGCGAGGCGCATGGGATGCCGGCCGCCGAGTGCAGAGGCCCTCGAGCCCGTGTCAGCAGTAGTCATGACGTCTTTTTCGACGGTTGCAGAACTATTATTTGCTATTCCGTGGCAACTCGAGCGTAGCGGGCTGAACAGTCGACTTCTTTTTCGCGCCAGCGTTGGCGCGCGGATCGTGTAAGGCGGCCGACCAAGCGAACTCAGCTGTCCACCGCCCGCGTGGGAGCCGCTCGCGGACGGGCTCCCAATGACGAACCGACGACGAGTACGGAAAAGATGCGGCAGGCTGGGACGGTGCGTCGTCCCAGCCTCGGCCGTTGGCTGCTCGCGGTCGTGGCCCTGCTCGCTGGGGTCGGTGCAGTCATCGCCGGCGTGCAGCCGTCAGCCCGCCACCACGTCACCGTGACACCCTCTGCCCGGGGTGGTTCACGCGCCGTCCTTTCGCCCCAGCTGAAGGTGGTCGCGCTTGGAGACTCGGTCCCCGCCGGCAGCGGCTGCGGCTGCGCGCCGTTCTCGGTGCGTTACGCCAACAGCCTTGCCGCTCAGTCGGACCGCCGGGTGACAGTGAGCAACGACGGCGTGCCTGGGCTCACCAGCGCCGGCTTGACGGCTCAGCTGCAGGACGGGCAGACCACCGCCGACGACGTCGCCTCCGCCGACGTCATCAGCATCACCATCGGCGCCAACGACTTCGACTACGCGCAGGCCAGCGACTCCTGCCCAGGAGGAGCCCTCGGCTGCTACGACGGCCGGCTGGCGACGCTGTCACGCCAGCTCGCCGCCATCCTCGGCCGGGTAGCCGCGCTGCGCCGCGGCGCGTCGACAACCGTCCTGCTGACCGGGTACTGGGACATCTGGAAGGACGGGCGGGTCGCCGCTGCGGCAGGTCCGCGGTACGAGACGGTCGGGAACCAACTGACCGGGCGGGTCAACGAGCGGCTGCAGCGGGCCAGTGCAGGAACCGGGGCACGGTATGTCGACCTCGTGACGGCCTTCCGCGGGACCGCGGATGACGACGACACGGGGCTGCTGGCGGACGACGGAGACCATCCCAACACCGCCGGCCACCAGGTGATCGCCGACGCGCTGCTCGCGGCGACTCCCGGCGTACCTACCCGAGATTCAGGCCCCAGTTAGGCGCTCGGCCGAACGCTCCCCTGCCTCCCCGCTGGGCGGCAGGGGACGACTCGCGGCTGCTCGGGTGTCTACGAGGCCCCGGCCCGGGTCAGGAGGACCTCGCGGGCAGCTCCGCCCCAGAACGGCACGGCTGCGAGGACGAGCCCGCCGATGCCAATCACCCCGACCGCCGCGTCGACACTCGTCCGGCCCTGGCTGGCCCAGTAGACGTCGGACAGGTCGAGCAGCAGCGCAAGCTCGTCGACGATCAGCGCGGCGCCGATGCCGTAGCTCATGGCAGTCATTGGGTGGCTGCGCCGGTGCTCCTCGCCGTGCACGGCTACGCCGCCGACACCGGTCAGCAGCAGGATTCCCAGGTTGTAGTGGTGCAGGTGCTTGCCACCGATGACGATTCCACCGGACCCGCCGCTGCCCGAGTCCCGACGCTTGAGCCAGTGCGTGATCGCGCGGGCGGTCCCAAACGTCGCCGTGAACGCCGCCCACGACAACAGCAGTGCCTGCTCGGACGAGCCGACCCGCTTGCTGTAGACCTCGTGCAGCCGCGTCGGAAGGCTCGCCGGCGACGCCGCCTGTCCTGACCCGGTCGCGTCGGCATGCCCCTGACCGGGTTCGGCACCGTTTTGCGGAGCACCGGCGGCGCCCTCCTGGCCGGATGTCGGTGTGAGTGCGGGCACACGCATCACTACGCCGCCAGGCGCCCCCAGGCGCCCCCAGGCGCCGCTGAACGGCCCCGCGGAGCGTCCCGACCGCTCGGTCAGGCCCCGACCAGCTCCTCGTGCCGCTCGCTCGCCACGGAGCGGCGGTGCCGGATGCTGCTGAGCAGGGCCAGCGCGATGAAGCCGACCCCGATCAGGCCGGTGACGACTTCAGGCACCTCGTAGCGGATGGTGACGGCGAGCAGCACGGCGAGGGCTCCGATCGCCCAGTGCGCCCCGTGCTCGAGGTAGATGTACTCCTGCAACGTCCCGCGGCGGACCAGGTAGACGGTCAGCGACCGGATGTACATCGCGCCGATGCCAAGACCTGTTGCGATCACGAAGATGTCCTGGCTGATGGCGAAGGCGCCGACCACGCCGTCGAAGGAGAACGAGGCGTCGATCAGCTCGAGGTAGAGGAACAGGAAGAACGCCGCGCGCCCGACGGCCAGCCGCTCGCCCGCCCGCCCGGGAGCCGACCCGCTGGCAGCCGCGCCCTCGCCCTCGCCCTCGCTTTCCTCGTCCTCCTCGCCGACCCCGCGGCTCTCGAAGAACTCCCCGAGCCCGCTGACGGCCAGGTAGGTGGCAAGCCCCGCCACCCCTGCGGTGAGCACCTGGGCGACCTTCTGCGCGGGCGCCAACGTCTCGGCAACGACGAGCAGCGCCACGAGCGAGAGCACGACCGACAGCGCACCCACCTCGCCCAGCAGCGACAGGCGCCGCTCCACCGGCTTGATCCAGTGGACGTCCTTGTCGGTGTCGAGCAGGAAGTCAAGGAAGATCATGAACAGGAAGATGCCGCCGTACGCGGCAATCGCCGGGTGGGCGTCACCGAGCCGGGCAGCGTACTGCGACGGGTCGTCGAGCGCCAACCGGAACACCTCGGTCGGCCCGAGGTGGGCGGTGAGCGCGACGATGACGATCGGGAACAGCAGGCGCATGCCGAAAACGGCGATGATGATGCCGAGGGTGAGGAACAGCGTCTGCCACGTCCCGCTCATCCGCCGCAAGATGGTGGCATTGACCACCGCGTTGTCGAACGAGAGTGATATCTCGAGCACGGCCAGGATGGCGACGACGGCCGCCGCCTGAGGGCCGCCGAGGATCAGAGCGCCGACGACACCGGCAATCGTCACCCCGAAGGCGAATCCGAAGGTCTTGAACACAGTCAGTCCTGTCGTGTGGGCGGGCGGGACGTGGCGGTCAGACGCTGCCGAGGTTAATGGAGGCCTATCGGCGGCGGGGCGTGCTCGGTAGGGTCGGCGCAGTGATCGGCCGCATCGTCATCGCCGACGTCCTCCCCGTCGTCTCCTGCGGCCAGTGGCCGGCGAAAGCGGTCGTCGGCGAGGTCGTGCCCGTGTCGGCGACCGTGTTCCGCGAGGGTCACGACCGGGTCGGCGCCAACGTGGTCATGATCGCGCCTGACGGCCACGCCGGCTCGTTCGTCCGGATGCGGCAGGGTGGCCCCGACGCGCCCGACCGGTTCGAGGCCGAGGTCGTCGTCGACGCGCAGGGCACCTGGCAGCTGCGCATCGAGGCGTGGGCCGACCCGGTGGCCACCTGGCAGCACGCGGTGGGCGTCAAGGCCGAGGCCGGCCAGCAGCTCCCGGAGATGGCGGTAGATCTCGAGGACGGCGCGCTGCTGCTCGAGCGCGCGGCGGAGGGGCTGTCTGCCGAGCACCGGCCGGCCGCCCAGCACGCGGTCGCCGTCCTGCGCAACGTACGGCTCACCGACGTGCACGACCGCATCGCGCCGGCCCTGTCGCAGGCGCTGACCGACGCGCTCGCCGCCACCCCGCTGCGCGAGCTCGTCACAGCCGGACAGACCTACCGGCTGACGGTCGACCGGCGGGCTGCACTGTTCTCGTCGTGGTACGAGCTGTTCCCGCGCTCGGAGGGCGCGAGCCTCGACCCGCCCCGCTCGGGCACCTTCCGCACCGCGGCCGAGCGCCTGCCCGCGGTACGCGACATGGGCTTCGACGTCGTCTACCTGCCCCCCATCCACCCGATCGGCGAGGTCAACCGCAAGGGCCCGAACAACACCCTCACGCCGGGCCCGGACGACCCCGGCTCGCCTTGGGCAATCGGCTCGCGCGAGGGTGGCCACGACGCCGTCCATCCCGACCTCGGCACGATCGACGACTTCGACGCCTTCGTCGCGCGGGCCGGCGAGCTGGGGATGGAGGTCGCGCTCGACCTCGCGATGCAGTGCGCGCCGGACCACCCGTGGGCTACCGAGCACCCGGAGTGGTTCACCACGAAGAGCGACGGCTCCATTGTCTACGCCGAGAACCCGCCGAAGAAGTACCAGGACATCTATCCGCTCAACTTCGACAACGACCCCGAGGGGATCTACGCCGAGATCCTGCGGGTCGTGCGGCACTGGACGGCGCATGGCGTACGCCTGTTCCGGGTCGACAACCCGCACACCAAGCCGGTGCAGTTCTGGGAGCGGCTGATCGCCGAGATCAGAGAGGACGAGCCCGACGTGCTCTTCCTCGCCGAGGCGTTCACCCGGGCACCGATGATGCACACGCTCGGGCGCGTCGGTTTCACGCAGTCCTACACCTACTTCACGTGGCGCACGGCGAAGTGGGAGCTGGAGGAGTACGGGCGCGAGCTGGTCGACGCCGCGTGGCACATGCGCCCCAACTTCTTCGTCAACACCCCGGACATCCTGCACGCCTACCTGCAGTACGGCGGCCCGCCGGCGTTCAAGATCCGGGCCGTGCTCGCGTCGATGCTGAGCCCGGCGTGGGGCGTCTACGCGGGGTATGAGAAGTACGAGCACGTCGCCGTCCGCCCGGGCAGCGAGGAGTACCTGGACTCGGAGAAGTACCAGTACCGGCCCCGGGACTGGTCCGACGCACCGCTCGCCGGCTACCTGGGGCTGCTCAACGACGTCCGCCGCCGGCACCCGGCACTGCAGTCGCTGCGGGCCCTGCGCTTCCACCACGCCGACCAGGAGCAGCTGCTGGTGTTCTCCAAGCGAGTGGTGCCGGCGGGGGCCACGCACACTGGGCGGCCCTTGGCCGACACCGAGCAGGCCGACACCGTCCTCGTCGTCGTCAACCTCGACCCGCATGCCGTGCGCGAGGCCACGCTCTGGCTCGACCTGCCCCAGCTCGGTATGGCCTGGGACGAGACCTTCGACGTCGTCGACGAGGTCACCGGTGCCGAGTACGCGTGGGGCCAGTCTAACTACGTCCGCCTCGACCCCTTCGTCGAGCCGGCCCACATCTTCAGCGTCCGGCACAGGAAGGCAGGTCCGTGAGCGAGCAGGGCGGTCCGGGTGAGCAGGAGCTGCCGGAGGTGCCGCCCCTGCCCACGACGGGGTCAGCCGGCGAGGAGTCGACGGACCCGCTCTGGTACAAGCGCGCGGTCTTCTACGAGGTGCTGATCCGCGGTTTCTCCGACTCCAACGGCGACGGCACCGGCGACATCCGCGGCCTCACCGGGCGGCTGGACTACCTGCAGTGGCTCGGCGTCGACTGCCTGTGGCTGCTGCCGCTGTACGAGTCACCTCTGCGCGACGGCGGCTACGACATCAGCGACTACCTCAAGATCCTGCCCGAGTTCGGCGACCTCGGCGACTTCGTCGAGCTCGTCAACGAGGCGCACAAGCGCGGCATCCGCATCGTCGCCGACCTGGTCATGAACCACACCAGCGACCAGCACCCCTGGTTCCAGGCGTCACGCTCGGACCCCGACGGGCCGTTCGGGGACTTCTACGTCTGGTCCGACGACGACACCCGCTACCCCGACGCGCGGATCATCTTCATCGACACCGAGAAGTCCAACTGGAGCTGGGATGCCGAGCGCCGGCAGTACTACTGGCACCGCTTCTTCTCCCACCAGCCGGACCTGAACTTCGACAACCCTGCCGTGCAGGACGCCATGATCGAGGTGCTGCGCTTCTGGCTCGACCTCGGCATCGACGGCTTCCGGCTCGACGCCGTGCCCTACCTGGTCGTCCGCGACGGCACCAACGGCGAGAACCTGCCCGAGACGCACACCTACCTCAAGCGGGTCCGCGGCGAGATCGACGCCACCTACGCCGACCGCGTGCTGCTGGCCGAGGCCAACCAGTGGCCGGCCGACGTCGTCGAGTACTTCGGCGATGCCGAGAACGGCGGCGACGAGTGCCACATGGCCTTCCACTTCCCGCTGATGCCGCGGATCTTCATGGCGGTCCGGCGCGAGTCGCGCTTCCCCATCTCGGAGATCCTTGCGCAGACGCCGCCCATCCCCGCCAACTGCCAGTGGGGCATCTTCCTGCGCAACCACGACGAGCTCACCCTCGAGATGGTGACCGACGACGAGCGCGACTACATGTACGCCGAGTACGCCTCAGACCCGCGCATGAAGGCCAACGTCGGCATCCGCCGGCGCCTGGCCCCGTTGCTCGACAACTCCCGCGACCAGATCGAGCTGTTCACCTCGCTGCTGCTCTCGCTGCCCGGCTCGCCCGTCCTCTACTACGGCGACGAGATCGGCATGGGCGACAACATCTACCTCGGTGACCGCGACGGGGTCCGCACCCCGATGCAGTGGTCGCCCGACCGCAATGCCGGCTTCTCGACCTGCGACCCGGCGCGTATGTACCTACCGCCGATCATGGACCCCGTCTACGGCTACCAGGGCCTCAACGTCGAGTCCGAGATGCGGCAGTCGACGTCGTTGCTGTGGTGGACCAAGCGGATGATCGAGGTCCGCAAGCGGCACCCCGTCTTCGGCCTGGGCACCTACGAGGAGTTGTGGGCATCCAACCCGAGCGTGCTCGCCTACGTCCGCGAGTTCGGCGACGACCGGGTCCTGTGCGTCGCCAACCTGTCGCGCTTCCCGCAGCCGGTCGAGCTCGACCTGAGCCGGTTCCAGGGGTGGACGCCGGTGGAGACGACCGGCAACGTGCGCTTCCCGGCCATCGGCGAGCTGTCCTACCTGTTGACCCTGCCCGGCCATGGGCACTACTGGTTCAGCCTCACCAACCAGGAGGACTACCTGTAGCGAGCCGGCACCGCGGTGGCACCGTGTTAGCGGCTGCCGTCACCAGCACCATGGATGGAAGGAACGACCGTGCCCCAGCCCCTGCTGGCCGCTCTCGAAGCCTGGATGCCCCTGCAGCGGTGGTACGCCGACAAGGGCCGGCTCATCGCCGCGAGCGCCGTCGTCGGCGACGTCGCCCTCGCGGAGGGGGTCCGCCACCTGCTGGTCGAGGTCCGGTTCGGTGACGCCGGCGAGCCGAGCCTGTACCAGGTCCCGGTGTCCGAGCACCCGTACCCGGTCGACGGGCACGACGCCTACCTGCTGGGTGAGGTCGACGGGCGGCTGCTCTACGACGCCCTGCACGACTTCAAGGGGACCGACGCCCTGCTCGCGCTGCTTGCCGAGGGCAAGCCGATGGGTGACCTGGAGTTCACGTCAGCGACCGACCAGCCCCTCGTGGGGCTGCCCGGTCGAGCCCTGACGCACGAGCAGTCGAACACCAGCGTGGTGTACGGCGGCGAGGCCATCCTGAAGGTGTTCCGCCGCGTCAGCCCCGGCATCAACCCCGACCTCGAGCTGACCCGAGCGCTGGCCGCGGCCGGCTCGACTGCCGTGCCGGCCCCGCTGGCCTGGTTCGAGACGCAGCTGGCGGGTGAGCGCACGACGCTCGGGATGATGCAGGAGTTCCTGCGCTCCGGAGTCGACGGCTGGCGTCTCGCCGTCACCAGCGTCCGTGACCTGTACGCCGAGGCCGACCTGCACGCTGCTGAGGTCGGCGGCGACTTCGCAGGGGAGGCCGAGCGGCTGGGCCGGGCGACGGCCGAGGTGCATGTGCTGCTGCGCGAGGCGTGCGAGTCCAGGCCGGCGACGCCCGAGGACAGGGCATCGGTGACGACCGGCATGCTCGCCCGGCTCGACGAGGCGGTCGCCGCGGTGCCGGCGCTCGCCCCCTTCGCCGAGGGCGTTCGGACCGCGTACCAGGAGCTCGCCGAGCTGACGGCCGGCGACCGGCCCATCATGGTGCAGCGCGTGCACGGCGACTACCACCTCGGGCAGGTGCTGCGGACCGAGGTCGGCTGGGTGCTGCTCGACTTCGAGGGCGAACCAGCCCGTCCCCTTGCCGAGCGCCGGGCGCTGATGTCGCCGCTGCGAGATGTCGCCGGGATGCTGCGGTCGTTCGACTACGCGGCGCGCTTCCTGCTGACCGACCACCCGGACCCGTCGAGGCTGCAGTACCGCGCGGAGGAGTGGGCCGAGCGGAACCGGTCGGCGTTCTGTGACGGCTACGCCCGCCGTAGCGGTGCCGACCCCAGGGACGAGAGCGTGCTGATCCGCGCCTTCGAGCTCGACAAGGCGGTGTACGAGGTCAGGTACGAGGCACGCAACCGGCCCACCTGGCTGCCGATCCCGCTGGGTTCCATCGAGAGGCTGGTGGGTTGATGCCCGCGCAAGACCCTCCGCCCCCGCCGAGGCCTATCCCGGCCCCTGCAACCCGTTCCGCGGTGACCGCCGACCAGCTCGAGAAGCTCGTCGGGGGAGCCAGCCGCGACCCGCACGCGCTGCTCGGCGCCCACCCCTCCGGTGACGAGCTCGTCGTACGGACGCTGCGGCCCGACGCCCGGTCGGTCACCGTCATCGCTGGAGCCGAGCGGACCGCCGCCCGGCAGGTGCACCACGCCGGGGTGTGGGAAGCGCGGCTGCCCGGCGGTGAGGTCCGCGACTACCGGCTCGAGGTCGCCTACTCATCCGGCACCTACACCGCCGACGACCCCTACCGGTACCTGCCGACCCTGGGCGCGGTCGACCAGCACCTGATCAGCGAGGGGCGCCACGAGCAGCTGTGGCAGGTGCTGGGCTCGCACGTGCGCCAGTACCCGGGTGTCAGCGGCGCGGTCGAAGGGGTGAGCTTCGCCGTCTGGGCGCCGAGCGCCCTCGGGGTCCGCGTCTCGGGCGACTTCAACTTCTGGGACGGCCGGGCCAACCCGATGCGGATGCTGGGTTCAAGCGGGGTGTGGGAGCTGTTCGTCCCCGGCATCGGCGACGGCGCGCTGTACAAGTACCAGGTCCTCGGCGCCGACGGGCAGTGGCGCGAGAAGGCCGACCCGATGGCACGGCGGACGCAACTGCCGCCGCTGACCGCCAGCGTCGTCACCCGCTCGTCCTACGAGTGGTCGGACGACGAGTGGCTGGCGCACCGCAGCACGACCGCGTGGCACGCCGCACCCATGTCCATTTACGAGGTGCACCTGGGCTCGTGGCGGCAGGGCCTGACCTACCGCGAGCTGGCCGACGAGCTCGTCAGCTACGTGCGGGAGACCGGCTTCACACACGTCGAGCTGCTGCCCCCGGCGGAGCATCCGTTCGGCGGTTCGTGGGGTTACCAGGTCACGGCTTACTACGCCCCGACCGCCCGCTACGGCACGCCCGACGAGTTTCGGTACTTCATCGACACGATGCACCAGGCCGGCATCGGCGTGCTGCTCGACTGGGTGCCCGCGCACTTCCCCAAGGATGCCTGGGCGCTGGGGCGCTTCGACGGCACCCCGCTGTACGAGCACCCGGACCCGCATCGCGGTGAGCAGCTCGACTGGGGCACCTACGTCTTCGACTTCGGCCGCCACGAGGTGCGCAACTTCCTCGTCGCCAACGCCCTGTACTGGCTGCAGGAGTTCCACGTCGACGGGCTGCGCGTCGATGCCGTCGCCTCGATGCTGTACCTGGACTACTCACGCCCCGCGGGCGGGTGGACGCCGAACGTCTACGGCGGCCGGGAGAACCTCGAGGCGGTGCAGTTCCTGCAGGAAGCCAACGCCACCGTCTACAAGCACGTCCCGGGGGCGTTGATGATCGCCGAGGAGTCGACGTCGTGGCCAGGCGTCACTCGCTCGACGCATCTCGGCGGCCTGGGCTTCGGTTTCAAGTGGAACATGGGCTGGATGCACGACACGCTCGACTACGTCGCGCGCCCGCCGGTCTACCGCAGCTACCACCACCACCAGATGACGTTCTCGATGATGTACGCCTACAGCGAGAACTTCGTCCTGCCGATCTCCCACGACGAGGTGGTGCACGGCAAGGGCTCGCTGCTGCGCAAGATGCCCGGCGACCGCTGGCAGCAGCTGGCCAGCCTGCGGGCGATGCTCGCGTTCATGTGGGCCCATCCAGGCAAGCAGCTGCTGTTCATGGGCTGCGAGTTCGGCCAGGAGTCGGAGTGGTCCGAGGGGCGCTCGCTCGACTGGTGGCTGCTCGACAACCCCGACCACCGCGGCGTGCAGTCGCTGGTGCGCGACCTCAACCGCGTCTACCGCGACGCGCCCGCCCTGTGGGAGCGCGACACCGACCCGTCCGGCTTTGCCTGGATCGACGCCAACGACGCGGGCAACAACACGTTCTCGTTCCTGCGTCGCGCGGGGGACGGCTCCGTGCTGGCCTGCGTGGTCAACTTCGCGGGCGTGCCCCACGAGGGCTACCGGCTCGGCCTGCCCCAGGCAGGCGGATGGGACGAGGTGATGAACACCGACGCCGACCTGTACGCCGGCTCGGGCGTGGGCAACCTCGGCCGCGTCGAGGCGAGCGATACGCCGCACCACGGACAGCCCGCGTCGGCGGTGCTGACCCTGCCCCCTCTCGGGGCCCTCTGGCTGCGCCCGGAGGGGTAGGGCCCGGCCGTACCCCGGCCGTCAGTGGTTGGCGTCGACCGACGCCTCGGTCGCGGTTCCGTCCTCGGGCGGGCCGGGCTTGAGCGCGCTCGGTATCTGCTCGCTCACCCGCTTCTCACGGGCTCGGATGGCGGCGTCCTCGCCCTGCTCGCTGGTCGGGTCGCTGTCGGGACTGGTCATCTTCGGCTCCTCGATCAGCGCGGGGGTTCGTCGGTCAGCGTGGGGTGGCTCAGAACAGGGCGTTCGCGAGCCCGCGGCGGGCTGCTGGGACCGCGGGGTGGTCGCCAAGCGCGTCGAACAGCTCGATCAGCCGGAGGCGCACGGCCTCCCGCTCGTCACCCGCCTCCTCGCGTACCAGCGCGATCAGCAGGTCGAAGCCCTGCTCCGCCTCCCCCGTGGCGATGAGCAGGTCGGCCGTCGCCAGACGGGTCTCGCGGTCGCTCGCGCCGTTCTGCAGGCGGCGCTGCAGGTCCTGCGGGTCAACGGCGGACAGCCGCCGCGCGAGCTCCACCTGCGCCACCCCGGTGCGGGCGTCGGCGTCTTCCGGGGCCTCCGTCAGACGGGCCTTGAACTCCGCGGCGGCGGTGTCGAAATCCCCGTTCTCCAACGCCTCGTACGCCCGCTCGATCGCCGGGTCGACGGGTCGGCCGGCGTCCTCGGCTGCCATGGCCGGGTCAGCCCCAGCATCCTCGGGCTGGCCGGCCGCACGGCTCGCGACCGCGACGATCTGGTCGACCCAGCCGCGCACCTGACGCTCGGGCAGGGCACCGTTGAACTCCGCCACGACCTGGCCAGCCACGACGGCCTTGACCGCGGGGATGCTCTGGACCGCCGCGGCCTGTGCGATGCGCGGGTTGGCATCGACGTCGATCTTCGCCAGCACCCACGAGCCTGCGCCTTCGGCGGCCAGCTTCTCGAGGACCGGGGAGAGCTGCTTGCACGGCCCGCACCAGGTGGCCCAGAAGTCGATGACGACCGGCACCGTCTGGGACCGGTCGACGACCTCGGCCTGGAACGTCGCCTCGGTGACATCGATGACGTAGGGGCTGGCGCCCGCCGAGGGCGTTCCAGGCCCCGAGGCTCGCGCACCGAGGTCGATGGCGCCGGGGAGGGAGATGCTCGCAGGATCCATGCCGCGCATGCTCCCCATTCAACCCGAGCCGCCGCGGGTGCACGCATGGCATCGAGTTTCTTGGGTGTCCGCCTCTGCTCGCGGCCTGACCCAGCACGAGGGGCACGGTCACCGGGTGAATAGCTGGCCACAGCGTTCGCTGACGGCCCCGTCCGGCGCAGTCGCTCAACGAGTCGTGCCTAGGATGCGCCGATGCTGCGGTTGCTGCTCGATAGCACGCAGGACGCCGTCGTCCTACTCGACCCGGCTCGTCGGGTGGCACATCTCAACCGGGCCGCCGCCGACCTGCTCGGTGATGCGGGGCAGCTCGGCGCTCCGGTCGAACAGCTCGCCCAGCGCCTCGTCCCAGACTTGGTCGATCGGCTCGGTCAGGACGTCGAGCGCACGCTCGCCGAAGGTCGAATCTGGCGAGGAACGGTGGAGCTGCTCGTCGAGCCCGGCCGCACCGCGAGCTACTCCTGCTCGGTGCACCGCGACCAGGAGGGCACCGCCATCGTCGCGCGCGACATGAGCGAGACCCGGCTGCGTGAGGCCGCCGAGCGGGAGGTCAGCGCTCGGGACGTGTTCGTCGCCAGGCTGGGCCACGAACTGCGCACACCCCTCAACGCGGCTCTCGGTTTCGCGCAGTTGCTGGAGCTCGGGGATCTGCCGGGCGAGCAGCGTGAGGACATCGCCCGCATCCTCACCGCCGGGCGCCACATGCAGGCTCTGCTCGACGAGGTGCTCGACCTCTCGCGGGTCAGAGGCGGCGGCATCGATCTCGATGTCGGTCCGGTACCGGTGCTCGAGGTCGTGCAAGGTGTTGTCGACCTGGTCGAGCCGCTGGCTGACCGCCGCCTCGTGCGACGCCTGGTCGACGCAGGTGAATCGCTCGAAGAGGCGCGCGCGTTGGTCGCTCTGGCCGACCGGCAACGGTTGTGGCAGGTGCTGCTCAACCTCGTCGGCAACGCCGTCAAGTACGGGCGGGAGGGGGGCCTGGTGCGGGTCGCCGTCCGCCGCGGCGGCGCGGAGACCGTCGTGATCGAGGTGAGCGACGACGGGCCGGGGATCGAGCCGGCGGCCCTGCTCCGCGTCTTTCGCCCCTTCGACCGGCTCGGGCAGGAGCGCGGCGGAGTCGAGGGCACTGGTCTGGGGCTCGCGATGGCTCAGGCACTGACCCAGGCGATGCGCGGCACGCTCGCGGCAACCAGTGTCCTGGGCTCGGGGACGACGTTCACGCTCACGCTTCCGGCAATGTCGGAGGTGCCTGACGAGCCGGACCCCGCGGGCGCCGAGGCCCAGCTCCCGCTCGTCCTGCATGTCAGCAGCGAAGAGGGGGCGCGCGCGCTGGTGGGCCAGGCGCTGCGGCAGCGGCTCGGCGTCGAGGTCATCACAGTCGAGCGCGGTGAGCTCGCGCTCGAGGCGGTTCGCGCCAGGCAGCCCCGGCTCGTCCTGCTCGACGCGGACCTGGCCGACGCCACCGCCGGCGAGGTACTGGCCCGGCTCGCGAGCGATCCGCTGTCGGCGTTGGTCCCGCGCATCGTGCTCACGGGCGAGCAGGACCCACGGGTGCACCTGCGCCTGCGCGCGGCCGGGGCGCACGAGGTGCTGCCCCTGCCCCTCGACGTCCGCGCGCTGCTGCAGGCGGTCGCGAGCAGGTTGGCGCGGTAACGGCTCACGAGCGCGGCGCAGCGGCCACTGCCCGGTCACGATGAGCCGCGTATTCTTGGCCGCGTGAGCGTCGCACCGCCACTGACCATCACCCTTGACGACGGCTTCGCCCGCGAGCTTCCGGAGATGGCTGTCCCATGGCGGGCCGAGCAGGCCCCCGACCCGGGGCTGCTCGTGCTCAACGAGCCGCTGGCCACCGAGCTCGGCCTTGACGCCCAGTGGCTTCGGAGCGCGGACGGCCTTCGGCTGCTGGTCGGCAACCTCGTCCCCGCCGGTGCCACTCCGGTGGCGCAGGCGTACGCCGGGCACCAGTTCGGCGGCTACGCCCCGCGTCTAGGCGATGGGCGCGCGCTCCTGCTCGGTGAGGTCGTCGAAGCCGACGGTCACCTTCGCGACCTGCACCTGAAGGGCTCGGGGCGCACGCCCTTTGCGCGCGGTGGGGACGGCTTGGCCGCAGTCGGTCCGATGCTGCGCGAGTTCGTGGTCAGCGAGGCGATGCACGCCATGGGCATCCCCACAACCCGCTCCCTTGCGGTCGTGGCCACGGGGCGCCCGGTGTACCGCGAGACCCTACTGCCGGGAGCCGTGCTCACCCGGGTCGCCAGCAGCCATCTGCGCGTGGGTAGCTTTCAGTACGCCCGGGCGACGCGCGACGTCGACCTCCTGACCCGCCTCGCCGACCACGCGATCAGCCGGCATCACGCCACCGCCGCGCAGGCCGAGCGCCCCTACCTCGCCCTGTTCGAGGCGGTGGTCGCCGCCCAGGCGTCGCTCGTCGCCCAGTGGATGCTCGTCGGCTTCGTCCACGGTGTCATGAACACCGACAACGTGCTGATCTCCGGGGAGACCATCGACTACGGGCCGTGCGCCTTCATGGAGGCCTTCGACCCGGCCACGGTCTACAGCTCGATCGACACGGGCGGGCGATACGCCTACGCCAACCAGCCGGTCGTGACGGAGTGGAACCTCGCCCGGCTCGCCGAGGCGCTGCTCCCCCTCATCCACGACGCCCAGGAGCAGGCGGTCGCACTCGCCGTGCAGTCACTGGGCAGGTTTCGCGAGCAGTACAGCGCCGCCTGGTCGGCCGGCATGCGCGCCAAGCTTGGCCTGCCAGCGGGCTACGACGACGCGGTGACCTCTTCCCTGGTCGATGAGCTGCTCACCCTGCTCGAGCAGAGCCACGTCGATCACACGTCGTTCTTCCGCGGGCTCGGCGCAGCCGCCCGGGGTGAAACCGAGCCCGCGCGCAGCCTTTTTCTCGACCTGGGGGCGATCGACGCCTGGGTGGAGCGCTGGCGCGCTTTCGGTCCGGACGCCGAGCTGATGGATCGGGTCAACCCCGTCTACATCCCGCGCAACCACCTCGTCGAGCAGGCGCTCACGGCCGCGACCGAGGGCGACCTGGAGCCCGTCCAACAGCTCCTGGACGCAGTAACTAGCCCCTGTGACGAGCGCCCTGGCCTCGAGCGCTACGCCGCCCCTGCCCCGAACGATTTCGGCGCCTACCGAACCTTTTGCGGGACCTGAGGCTTCGCCGCGCTGCCGGAGTGACGCCTCGACGCCGCGTGGAGCTCGGACTAGGGCTCGAGCCGGCTAGGGTCCGCCGGGACGTCGACGGCATGTTGCTGGAGCATGGCGAGCGGCACGATCGTCAGCACCGCCTCATTGGTCGATGCCAGCACGACCGGCGCCGCGACGCCGTCGCGGTGGGCTCGCGCCCAGTTCACGGCGGTGACGCACCAGCGGTCGCCGGGCACCAGTCCGGGGAACCCGTACTCAGGTCTCGCGGTAGACAGGTCGTTTCCGACGCTGCGCTGGTGCTCCAGGAACTCGCTCGTGACGACCGCGCAGATGGTGTGGCTCCCGAGGTCCTCCGGTCCCGTGCTGCAGCAGCCGTCGCGAAAGAACCCGGTCAGCGGGTCCGTGCCACACGATTCGAGTTCGCCACCGAGGACGTTGCGTTCCGTCACTGGCTCAGCATCCCGCACGGCGGCGCAGTAGTCGCCCGGGGCTGGCCGGCCGCACGTTCGGCTGAGGCCCTGATGGGCCTCCGTCGACGGTCGAGCCGGAGGGCCTGACCAGGTGGCACGGCTCCTTGGGCAGCATGGGCGATGCCGCTCGCCGCTTGCACGGTGGAGTCAAAGCCGCGTCGATGCGACCAAGCGCCGGTCATGCCCCCCGCCGAGAGGCTGACGACCATCAGCCTGATGAAAGCAGCTAACGCGGTAGAGGCAGTTTGAGGGCGAGGGCGACGGTGCGGGCGATTTGCCGGTTCCCCGCCGCGTTCGGATGCAGGTGGTCTCCGGAGTCGAAGGCCGGAGCGAGCCGGCTCGGCGCCGTCCGGTCGCGTAGAGCGGCATCGAGGTCGACCAGAGTGCCTGTGCGGCTGGTGAGCCAACTACCGCGCAGGACCGCGTTGATCGCCTGCCGGGCCTGCTCCTGCGGAAGGCCGCCCACACCCTTCGGCAAAATGGTCGCGATCTCGGTGGCCAAGCCGTGGCTGCGGCCGATCGTCAGCGCCTGGTCGAGAGCGACCAGCACCCCCAGCGGGCTGACACCGACGCCCAGGTCGTTCGTGCCCAGCTCGATCATGACGTCGGTGAGGCCGGGCTCGGTGACGAGGCTGCGCAGCCGGGTCAGTCCATCGAGGGAGTGGTACAGACCGGGACGGCTGATAGCGCCGCCGGAGACCCCGCGGTTGGTGACGTCGCTGCCCGCTGCGGCAAGGTAGTCGGTCCACCGTTCGTAGGCGCCGGTCGGCACTGCCGTTCCCTCGGTGATCGAGTCGCCGAGGGCCGTGACGCTACGGACGGCAGGACCGTCGACGAGCAGTCCCGACAGCCAGCGCACCGGGACGTCGACGGTGGTCGTTCCATCCGTGAGCCCACGGCACAGCGTGTGCTCGGCGGTCACGACCGTCGTCGGCGCATCGCCTGCATCGACCTGCAGGTCGACGATCAGGTTCTGACCGGCGCTCACCTGCAGCGGCAGCGGGTCCGACGTGACCTGTGCGCGTGCGCCGACGGTGACGCTGGTGGCCGAGCCGAAGGTGAGCGGCAACTGCGGACCAGGCGAGGTCGCGCTGGCCATGGAGCCCGCGCTCAGCTCCACGCCGGCACTCCGGACATGAAAGCTCGTCGTGGCACCGCTGGGGTACGGGTCGCTGAACTCGGCGCGGACCCTCGTGCCCCCAGCAGCGATCTTGGCGACGTACCGGCAGTGCATCGCCTCGGGCGAGTGACCGGGGAACCCGAGGGCGACGCTCCAGGCCGGCCGCCACCCCGGCTTCGGGGCTGCGGGCGGAAGGCAGCCCGCGGTGGACGCGAGCACCGCCGCGACAGCCAGCACCGGGACGATCCCGCGACTGGTCATGCTGTGTCATCGCCACGGCACCGCGGCGTCTGAAGTCAGCGCACGTGATGCGGGTCGCCCGCATGCACCCTCGACTGACACGTCCCATCGCTGAGTACCTGGAGTATTCGAAGCGCCGCAGGCGATTGATCGCGGTTTGTCGAGCGACCCGTGGCCTTCCCAGCCGGCCACTTTGCCCAGGAGCACCGCGACCCCCGACGCAGCGCGCGCAGGTCGTCGCTCGAACCGCGGCTTGACCCAGGTGCCCGTCCAGCCCCGCGTGCTCGCAGGCGAGGGGCCTTCAGCGGGACGCTTACAGTAGGCCTCCCGCTAGCCGATCCCGCTGTGAGACGGCCGGGTGGAAGCGTTGGTTGCGTGCAACGCTCCCGGCGTGGACTCATACATCAGGCTCGTGGACGGCCTGCTGAGGGGTCACGGCGAGTTGGCGGTTCACGAGGTCGCGAAGATCGCAGCTCACCAGCTGTGCTCCGGCGCTCGCGGCGCCGGCCACGTAACCGGCGTCGTACGCCGAGAGTCCTTCGGTGTCCGCGACTCGCACGGCGTGGGCGATGAGCGTCTCGTCGGCCCGCACCAGCCCACCGTCGGCTGCGATCGCGGCGACCAAAGCTTGCAGACGGGCCGCGGCCTGGACATCGCGCCACGCTCGGACCGCGACGTTGGCAACCTCGTAGTAGGCCAGATCAAGTGTCATCAGGGTCGCGTCCCCGGCGAGCAGCTCACGCGCTGCTTCGTGCTGATCGTCGTCGGCGTCCTCTCGGGCCAGCAGCACGCTCGCGTCGATGAACCAGAAGGTCACGCCGTCGGCCGGTGTCGCTTGAGATCCGCGACGCCGTCTCCTCCGTGGTGGCCAACTTCGCTCATCAGTTGCTGCACTCGGCGCGCCCGCTCCTGTCCTCGACGGCGCAGGCCTTCGTGCACGTAGTCGCGCAGCAGCCCGCTTCGGGTTGTGTTCCGTCGAGCGGCCTCTGCGTCCAGCGAGCCGAGCAAGTCGTCCGGGAGGGACACCATCACTTTGGCCATAAACTCGAAGTATACCCGGTATTGCCGATCAGAGGCCCGGCGACGGACGGCGGGCGTCAGCCCTCGTCCGTCACGCCCTCGACCAGCCGGTCAGCTGCCGTGTAAGGGTCGAGCTCGCCGGTAGCTACCGCACTCGCGAGAACCCGCATCCCGGCCGCTCCCCGCAGGTCGCCCATCCGCTCGCGCAGCGTCGCCACGGCGATGGCTTCGATCTCGCGCTCGGCGCGAGCCGTCCGGCGCCGCTCGAGCTCGCCCGTCGACGCCATCCACGCTCGGTGCGCCTCGATGGCGTCAGCGACCTCCTCGCTGCCCTCCCCCGTCGACGCCACGGTCTTCAGCACCGGTGGCTTCCAGCCGCCGCCGGCCACGTCGCTGGCGCCCAGCTGAAGCATCTGCTTGAGCTCGCGGTAGGTCTGGTCCGCGCCGTCGCGATCGGCTTTGTTGACGACGAAGCAGTCGGCGATCTCGAGGATGCCGGCCTTGGCCGCCTGCACCGCGTCGCCCATGCCGGGAGCCAGCAGGACCAGCGTGGAGTCGGCGAGCGAGGCGATCTCGACCTCGGCCTGCCCCACCCCCACCGTCTCGATCAGCACCACGTCACAGCCCGCCGCGTCGAGAACCCGCAGCGCCTGCGGCGTCGCGGCCGACAGCCCGCCCAGGTGCCCGCGAGAGGCCATCGAGCGGATGAAGACGTCGGTGTCGAGCGCGTGGTCCTGCATCCTGACCCGGTCACCCAGCAGGGCACCGCCGGTGAACGGCGACGACGGGTCGACCGCGAGCACACCCACCCGGCGCCCGCGGACCCGCAGCGCCGCGACGAGCGCGCCCGTCGACGTCGACTTGCCTACGCCCGGCGAGCCGGTCAGACCGACGACCTGAGCCCTGCCGGTCAGCGGGGCCAGCAGCGCCATCGCCTCGCGGAGCGCCGGTGAGGCGTCCTCGACGAGTGAGATCAGCCGGCCGATTGCCCGTCGGTCGTGCTCCAGCACCGCTGCAACGAGCTCGGCGACGCTGGCGCCCCGCCGCGCGTTGGGAGCCACGCCCGCGAGCGGGCCCCGCGCGTCGGCCAGGCGGGACGAGCTCAAGGCTTCCGGCTGTGCGGCATGGCTCAAGCCGGGACGCGGATGACGAGCGCGTCGCCCTGTCCGCCGCCACCGCAGAGCCCAGCCGCGCCAACGCCGCCGCCGCGCCGCTTGAGCTCCATCGCCAGGGACAGCACGAGGCGCGCACCGGACATCCCGACCGGGTGCCCGAGGCTGATAGCGCCGCCGTTGACGTTGACGACGTCCGGCGTGACGCCGAGGTCGCGCATCGACTTGATGCCGACGGCGGCGAACGCTTCGTTGATCTCGAACAGGTCGACGTCGGAGGCGCTGATGCCCTCCTTCTCTAGCGCCTTGGCAATGGCGTTGGACGGCTGGGACTGCAGCGACGGGTCAGGCCCGGCGACGAAGCCGGCGGCCCCGACCTCGGCCAGGATCGGCGCGCCCAGCTCCTCGGCCTTGGCCCGCGACATCACGACGACCGCGCAGCCGCCGTCGGAGATCTGCGAGGCCGAGCCGGCGGTGATGGTGCCGTCGGGGGCGAAGGCCGGACGCAGCTTGGCCAGCGAGTCGGCCGTCGTGCCCGGTCGGACCCCCTCGTCGTCGGTGACCACCAGCGGGTCGCCCTTACGCTGCGGGATCTCGATCGGCACGATCTCGTCCGCGAAACGGCCTTCCTTCATTGCGTTAGCGGCGCGCTCGTGGGAGCGGGCGGCGAACTCGTCCTGGTCCTCGCGGCTGATGCCCAGGCCCTCGTTGTAGCGCTCGGTGCCCTGGCCCATCGGCACCTCGTCGAACGCGCAGAACAGGCCGTCGTGCGAGGTGGCGTCGACCAGGCGGCCGTCGCCGTACCGGTAGCCCGCGCGAGCGCCGGGCAGCAGGTGCGGGGCGTTGGTCATCGACTCCATGCCGCCCGCGACGACGATGTCGTACTGGCCGGAGGAGATGTAGAGGTCGGCCATGGCGATGGCGTTGAGCCCCGACAGGCAAACCTTGTTGACCGTGATGGCCGGGACGCTCATCGGGATGCCGCCCTTGAGCGCCGCCTGGCGCGCCGTGATCTGCCCCTGGCCGGCCTGGATGACGTGACCCATGATCACGTACTCGACCTGCTCACCGGTGATCCCCGCGCGCTCCAGCGCTGCCTTGATCGCGGCACCGCCGAGATCCATCGCTGTGAAGCCCTTCAGCGAGCCGGAGAGCTTGCCGATCGGCGTGCGGGCACCGGCGACGATGACGGAACCAGGCATGACGACTCCTCGAGGTGGGGGCACCGCCTGCGCATGCGAGCCCGAGGATGCCAGGATACGAGGCCGTGCCCCCTACAGACGCGACGCCTTCCACGACCGCTCCCCCGCTGTTCACCCGCATCGACCACGTCGGGATCGCGGTACGCGACCTCGACGAGAGCATCTCGTGGTACGAGACGACCTACGGCCTGACCGTCTTCAGCCGCGAGACCAACGAGCAGCAGGGCGTCGACGAGGCCATGCTCGTGGTCGCGCAGACCCCGGTCGGGGGCTCTTACGTGCAGCTGCTCAAGCCGATTCGGGAGGACTCCCCCGTCGGCAAGTTCCTGGCCCGCAACGGCCCGGGCGTGCACCACATCGGCTACGGCGTCGTCGACGTCGAGGCGGCGATGCGCTCGATCGAGCAGACCGGGGTTCGCCTGGTCGACACCCGTCCCCGCCACGGCTCGATGGGGGCGAGCATCGCCTTCCTGCATCCCAAGGACACCGGCGGCGTGCTCACGGAACTGGTGCAGGCGGTCGAAGGGACATCCTGAGCGGAGAGCAACACACGGGCCGGGGGACGTGGCGCACGCCTCGTAACAGCGGGCCCGCGCTGGGTGACCCGCCGGTAACATCGTCGCGACCAGCGCAGGCCCTGGGCGCGAGCGCCCGAGACACCGGAGGCACCTTGTCGACGCAGGAGATCCTCGAGGCAGTGCTCGCAGGCGACACCCCGGCGGAGCAGTTCGCCGAGCTGGCGGTGCCCGAGTCCTACCAGGGCATCACCGTCCACGCCGACGAGGCGACGATGTTCGAGGGGATGGCCACGCGCGACAAGGACCCGCGCACGTCGCTTCACCTCGACGAGGTCCCCACCCCTGAGCTCGGCCCGGGCGAGGCGCTGATCGCCGTGATGGCGAGCGCCATCAACTACAACACCGTCTGGACCTCGATCTTCGAGCCGGTCTCGACCTTCTCCTTCCTGCAGCGCTACGGACGCCTCTCGCCGCTGGGCAAGCGGCACGACCTGCCCTACCACGTCGTCGGCTCCGACCTGGCCGGCGTCGTGCTGCGCACAGGCGCCGGCGTGCACGTGTGGAAGCCCGGCGACGAGGTCGTGGCTCACTGCCTGTCCGTCGAGCTGGAGCGCTCCGAGGGGCACAACGACACGATGCTCGACCCCGAGCAGCGGATCTGGGGCTTCGAGACGAACTTCGGCGGGCTGGCAGAAATCGCCTTGGTCAAGTCCAACCAGCTGATGCCCAAGCCGGCGCACCTGACCTGGGAGGAAGCCGCCTCCCCTGGGCTAGTCAACTCCACCGCCTACCGGCAGCTGGTCAGCACGAACGGCGCGGCCATGAAGCAGGGCGACACCGTGCTGATCTGGGGCGCGAGCGGCGGACTCGGCTCGTACGCCACCCAGATGGCGCTCAACGGTGGGGCGACGCCGGTGTGCGTGGTGTCCTCCCCGGAGAAGGCCGAGCTGGTGCGCCGGATGGGCGGCGAGCTGATCATCGACCGCAGCGCCGAGGACTACAAGTTCTGGAAGGACGCGCACAACCAAGACCCAAAGGAGTGGCAGCGCTTCGGCAAGAAGATCCGCTCGCTGACCGGGGGGGACGACATCGACATCGTCTTCGAGCACCCCGGTCGCGAGACCTTCGGTGCCTCGGTCTACGTCGCCCGGCGGGGCGGGACCATCGTCACCTGCGCGTCCACCAGCGGCTACCTGCACCAGTACGACAACCGCTACCTGTGGATGAACCTCAAGCGCATCATCGGCTCGCACTTCGCGAACTACCGCGAGGCGTGGGAGGCCAACCGCCTGATCGCCAAGGGGCAGATCCACCCGACGCTTTCGCGCTCTTACTCGCTTCAGGAGACCGGGCAGGCCGCCTACGACGTGCACCGCAACGCACACCAGGGCAAGGTCGGCGTGCTCTGCCTGGCCCCCGAGGAGGGCCTGGGGGTGCGCGACCCGGAGGTGCGGGCCCGCCACCTCGCCAAGATCAATCGCTTCCGAGGAGTATGAGCCCGGTGAAGCGGGAACGCCCGCCAACGGGGCGCCCGGCGCGTGTCGCACTGCCCCAGCGCGCCGACGGTGGCACAGTAATCTTATGAGCGAGCAAACGGACCTCTTGCCGATGCACTCAGCAGCAGACGACGAGTCGAACGGGCTCCCCGGGTTCACTGTCGTGCGCCGCGGGGGTTACGACGTCTCTCAGGTCGACGGACACGTCGCCTGGCTCGAGGATCAGCTGCGCGAGGCCGAGGAGGCCCGCGAGCTGGCCGAGCGGCGCTTCGAGGAAACACGCCGCGACGCCCAACAGGCGCGCGAGGAGCTCGAGTCGGGGCGGCCCGACTGGGAGGCGTTCGGTGAGCGGATCGGCACCATCCTGCGCCTTGCCGAGGAGGAGGGCGCCAGCATCCGCCAGCAGCGCCTCGCCGAAGCCGATGCCTTGCTGGTCGACGCCCGGCGCGCCCACGCTGAGGCCGACCAGCAGCACGCGAACCGCCTCCGCGAGGCCGAGACCGAGGGCCAGGAGATGATGCGCAACGCCCAGGCTGAAGCGTCGCAGATCGTGCGCAGCGCGCAGGCGGAGGCCGAGGAGCACCAGCGCATCGCCGGGCGGCGGCTCGCGGAGCTCGAGCGACAGCGCGACGCCGTGCACACGCAGCTCGCCCGGCTGCACGAGGGCCTGGCTGCCGCGCTTCAGGTGCAGCTGCCGCCCGACCAGCGCGGCGCCGCCGGCAGCGATGCCGCCGACGCCGAGCTGAGTGCCGAGTCGCGCTGAGCCGGCGGGTCACTACGTGCCCGCGTCATCTGTCGGCGGCCGGTCCGTCGGGGCGGTGACCGTAGGAACGTCAGCGCCCACCTCGCGCGGCAACGGGTAGCTTGCGGGCGCGACCCGGCGGACGATCTCGTCGAGCACGGTCTCGGTGTGGCCGACGAACAGGTGCCGGGCGCGGTCCACCGCGAGAACCTCTGCCTGCGGCACGGCGGCAAAGCGCCGGCGCGCCTCGTCCGGGCGTAGGTAGTCGTCGTGCTCGGGGACGATGGCCACGAGCGGCGTGCCGGCAGCGGCCCAGACCTCGAGGTCCTCCGGCTCGCTGTAGCGCAGTGGCGGGCTGATGAGGATGGCCCCGGCGATGCTCGGGTCGCATCCGTAGCGCAGCACGAGGTCGGTGCCGAACGACCAGCCGACCAACCACGGCGCAGGCAGCCCGGCGAACTCGGCGTACTCGATGGCGGCCAGCACATCGAAGCGCTCGCTCACCGCCTCGTCGAACGTGCCCTCGGAGAGCCCGTGCGTGCTCCGCGTGCCCCGTGTGTTGAGCCGCAGCACCGCTACGCCGGCGAAGAAGGGAAGCCGCCACGCCATCTTGCGCAGCAGGTGGCTGTCCATCGAGCCGCCCTGGGTGGGAAGCGGATGCAGGCAGACGAGCGTGGCCACCGGCGGACGGTCCAGCGGTAGTGCGAGCTGGGCCACGAGGCGCAGCCCGTCGCCCGTCTCCAGCGTCAGCGAGCGGTGCTCGGCCGGCAGCACGCTGTTGGCCCGGATGATCGCGCCTGACTGTTCCGTGGTCATCGTCGCCGCACGCTAGTGGGCGCGAGGACGGCGCCGGCCGGTGGGACGCCGCCGGCCGCGCAACTGCCAGCACGCGGTGTGCCAGTGCCGGCGATCGTCCACGCCCCCGGCCGCCCCGATAGTCGCGTCGCGCCAGACGACGACGTGCGGCTGGCCGGCCGGCACCTCCTGCTCGCAGCCGGGGCAGCGGTAGGGCTTGCGGGCGTACGCGCCGGGCACCAGGCGGACCACCCACCCGTCGGCGTCGGGTTCGGCGTGCTCGTCCGGCCAGGCCACCGGCTCAGCGGCCGTGCCGGCGCGACAGGACCTCGCCGTCGATGACCTCACCGCGGCGCGCACCGCGCCACTGGCGACCCTTCGACCACCCCGAGTCGAACACGTCGCGGGCCGCTCCGGCCACCGTGCCGAGCAGGGCGGTGCGGCGCAGCATCCCCCGAGGCGAGATCAGTGCGGTGGTGACGCCCAGCAGGACATCAAGGCCGCGCTGGCTGCCCCGCCAGTGCTCTCGCAGCACCGGCTCGTCGGCGGCCATCATCAGCCGGCGGATGGCAAAGGCGAGCACGGCGACGTCGTCGGCCTGGCCGACGATCGGTATCCAGCTGGTCAACCGGTTGGCCGGCGACACGAGGTAGGCGAGCGCCGCCCCCGCTTGGACCTTGGCCTGCTGGGGCACCCGAGGGTCGGCGAGGATGCCGCGCGTCATCGCCACGACGTCGGGCACGAAGCGGACGAGCTCGCGCCCGAGTGCGGTCAACGCCTCAGCGGACAGGGCACTGTCCGTCGGAGGGGCGCTGTTCGCGGTGGTGCGGGCCGACGCGTCGCCCGGCCGACTCTGCCGACTGCTCCCCGATGCGCGCATGTCAGCGCCGCGAGTAGTCGCGGAAGCCGCGGCCGGTCTTGCGGCCGAGGTAGCCCGCGCGGACGAGGTGGTCGAGCAGCGGCGCCGGGGCGAGCCCGGGCTCGCGGAACTCGCCGAACAGGGTCCGCTGAATTGCCAGGGTCACGTCGAGGCCCACGACGTCCATCAGGGCAAAAGGCCCCATCGGGTGCCCGCAGCCGACCGTCATCGCCGCGTCGATGTCCTCGGCGCTGGCGTAGTGCCATTCGAGCATCCGCACCGCGTCGTTGAGGTAGGGGAACAGCAGGGCGTTGACGATGAAGCCGGCGCGGTCGCCGCAGGTCACGGGGTGCTTGGCGCAGCGGACGGACACCTCACGGACGGTCGCGGTCACGTCGTCGTCGGTGACCACGGTCGGCACGATCTCGACGAGCTTCATCAGCGGTGCCGGGTTGAACCAGTGCATCCCGACGACCGCGCCGGGCCGTGAGGTCGCCGAGGCGCACTCGATCACCGGCAGGGACGAGGTGGTCGTGGCGAGCACGGCTGTGGGCTTGCACACCCGATCGAGCTCGGCGAACAGCTCCTGCTTGACCGCGAGGTCCTCCACGACGGCTTCGATGACGAGGTCGACGTCGGCGAGGTCGGCCAGGTCGGTCGTCCCGGTGATCCGGCCGAGCGCCGCGGTCCGTGCGTCGTCGGCCATACGACCGCGCGAGACCTGCTTCTCGAAGGACTTCTCGACGGCCTTGCGTACGCCGGCGACCTTGTCCTCGCTTCTGGCGCGGAACACGACGTCGTAGCCCTTGACGGCGCAGACCTCGATGATGCCGCTGGCCATGGTCCCGGTGCCGACCACGCCGATCGTGGACACCGGCCTGGCCTCCTCCGGCGAGGGCCCGCTCGACGCACCGACGTCGGCCACCCGAGGCGAGTTGGGCGCCTCGTAGCTGTAGAAGCCGCGCCCGGTCTTACGACCGAGCATTCCCGCGGTGACCAGCTGCTTGAGGATGGGCGACGGCGCGTGCAGGTGGTCGCGGGTCTGCTGGTAGATCGCGTCGAGGATTTCGTACGCCGAGTCCAGGCCGATCAGGTCGAGCAGTGCGAGCGGGCCCATCGGGTGCCCGCAGCCGAAGCGCATCGCGGCGTCGATGTCCTCGCGGGTCGCGTAGCTCGCCTCGAGCATGCGCACGGCGTTGTTCAGGTAGGGGAACAGCAGCGCGTTGGCCACGAAACCCGCCCGGTCGCCTGCCACTACGGCGCTCTTGCCCACCCTGGCGACGAGCGCCTCGACGTCGCTGAGCACCTGCGCGTCAGTGACGACGGTCTGCACCACCTCTACCAGCCCCATCACCGGCGCGGGGTTGAACCAGTGCAACCCGACGACGCGCGCGGGCCGGGAGGTCGAAGCGGCCAGGTCGGTCACCGACAGCGCCGAGGTGTTGGTTGCCAGCACCACCGACGGCTCGAGCATGGCGTCGAGCTGCTGGAACAGGGTCCGCTTGATCTCCAGGTCCTCGGGAACCGCCTCGATCACGAGGCCGCAGCCCTTCAGGGCCTTGAGATCGGTGCCGAGCTCGACGCGCGCCAGCAGCGCCTCCTGCTCCTGCGCCGTCAGCTTGCCGGCGTTGACCGCGCGGTCGGTCGAGGACTGCAGGTGGGTGCGGCCCCGCTGCACCGCGGCCTCGTCGGACTCCACCGCGACGATGTCGATGCCCGCCCGGGCGAGCACCTCGGCGATGCCGGCGCCCATGGTGCCGACGCCGACGATGCCGACCGACCCGAAGCCGCTGGCGGCCGGCTCCTGCTGACCGCCGGTGGTGTCGTCTGCGCTGCTCACGGCTGCTCCTTCGCTCCAGTAAGTTCGTGCTGCGTCCGCATCCGCAGTCTCTCAGACCGCACGCTCCCGCGGACGGCAGTGAGGAGGCGATGCGAGGCCCTACCGCCGCGGGTGCGGGCTAGTGTCGGAGACATGGTCGTTCCCGTCGAGCAGTCACGCACCGATGAGCTGGGCGCCGTCCTGAACCAGTTGTCGGCGGTCCTCGTCGAGGAGCAGAGCCTGCAGGACACGCTGCAGCTCGTCGCCGACCTCGCGGTTCAGGTGGTGCCGCCGTGCGATGCAGCGGCCGTCACCCTGTTCAGCGGCGGCCGGTACCGCACCGCCGCCTACACCAACGACAACATTCTCGGTTTCGACCGCGCGCAGTACGACACGGGGGTCGGCCCGTGGGTGGAGGCAGCGCGGGAGCTGCGGAGCGTCGTCGGCAACATTGCGACGTCTTGGCCGCCGCTGGTGCCCGCCGCCCAGCAGCTGGGGGTGCGCAGCGTCCTCGCGGCACCTCTGCTGCGCGGAGCTGAGTGCATGGGGGCGCTCAACTTCTACAGCGCTGCCGAGAA
>JAABUP010001725.1_pt1 | contig 44930 bp, 34 predicted proteins | sample 5559201 | NCBI WGS metagenome assembly JAABUP01 (sample SAMN10711887, study PRJNA513373) | rock metagenome | isolation source: Antarctica rocks | place: Antarctica
TGGGCGGGCGACACGGTGAGGGGCGCGGGGGACGGACCTGGGGCCATCGGACCTCCTCGGGGTGGGCCGCAGCGGCGACTGCGGCAGCGGCACATCACTACCCCACCCTACCATCTCCCCAATCTCGGTACAAACTTCCGCAACGCTGTACTAGTCGGGGCTGGTTTGCCAGCATCCTCTGGCAGGCGCTGGACAGCTACTTCGGTGTCGGATCCTCCTGACAATCCTGCCACGCGGTTTGTTGAAGGACGGGGGTTGTGTGAGAAACCTGGACGGGTGGTGGTCCTGACAGCGGTGGCCGCCGCCTAACGGCAGGGAGAGGAACCTCCGCAGCGCCCTCAGCACCGCCCGAGCATGCCCGGTGCCCCGGTTCTGACACATCCAAGCGGAAGGACAGCCAGACAGCATGGCCAATAATCTCCGGCGGATAGCGGTGACGGTGGTAGTCGAGGGCTGCGGGTCCGGCGTGCCGCGTCGGCTACGGTGAACAGCGCGGATGCGTACACCAGTCAGGACCGGCCGGTCAGCGCTCCCGTGTGCGCGGATCGAGGAGGTCGCGCAGGCTATCGCCGAGGAAGTTGAACGCGAGGACGGTCAGGAGGATGGCGACGCCGGGACCGACGCTCATCCACCAGAAGCCGTTGGAGAGGTAGGCACGGGCGTGATTGATGTCCGAGCCCCAGGTTGGGGCGGGTGGCTGCACGCCGAGACCCAGGAAGCTCAGGCTCGCCTCGGCCAGGATGGCGAACGCGACGCTCAGCGACGCCTGCACGATCAATGGGTTGAGGATGTTCGGCAGGATGTGGCGGAAGGCCACGCGCGCCTCGCCCGCCCCGCTCGCCCGTGCCGCTTCGACGAACTCGCGCGCGCGCACCTGTAGCACCTGCCCGCGGGTCAGGCGGGTGTAGACCGGGATGGCGACGATCCCGATCGCGATCATCGCGTTCCGCAGGTTCGGGCCGAGCGCCGAGGTGATCGCGATGGCGAGCAGGAGGCCGGGGAACGCCAACAGCGCGTCGATGCCGCGCATGATCAGCAGATCGGTGGCCCCGCCGCGCGTCCCGGCCAGGAGCCCGAGCGACACCCCCGCAGTCAGCCCGATCCCGACCGCGATGATGCCGACCGTGAGCGAGACGCGGGCTCCGGCAACGACGCGCGCCAGCACGTCGCGGCCCAGGTCGTCGGTCCCGAGCGGGTGGGCCACGCTCGGCGGCTGGATCCCGTCGGCGGGGTGCGAAACCTTGGGATCGTCGCGCGTCAGCAGCGGCCCGCCGATCGCGATCAGGAGCAGGATGAGGATGAACCCGCCGCTCACCAGGGCGCGCGGGTGGCGGCGGAGATTGCGCCAGCTGAAGGTGCCAGGCCGGCCCCGCACGAGCGCGGGGACCGACGCGGCGACACCGGTGATACCTCCGACCGTCATGGCACACCCTCAGGAATACTGGATCCGCGGATCGAGATAGGCATACAGCAGATCGACGAGCAGATTGGCTAAGAGGAAGCTGAGCGCACTGAGCAGGACGATCCCTTGCACGACCGGGTAATCCCGGGCTCCGATGCTGTCCACCGCCAGGCGACCGACGCCGGGCCAGATGAAGAGCGTCTCGGTGATGAAGGCCCCTTCCAGGATCGAGCCCACCTGTAAGCCGATCACCGTGATGACCGGGATGAAGGCGTTCTTGAGGGCGTGGCCCACGATCACGCGGCGCTCACTCAGCCCCTTCGCACGCGCCACCCGAATGTATTCCTGCGAGAGCGTGTCGAGCAGGCTCGAGCGCATCAGCCGCATGTTGACCGCCAGGCTCGCCGTGCCGAGCGTGATCGCCGGCAGGAAGATACGCCGCAGGTTCTCGCCGAGCCCCTGGGCCGGCGCGACGTAGCCCCCCGGCGGGAAGATGCGGAAGACGAGCGTGAAGAGCAGGATCAAGATGATGCCGAGGAAGAAGTTGGGGATGGAAACGCCCAGCAGCGTGAAGCCGCTGGCCAGGACATCCCAGGCCGTGCCGCGCTTGATCGCCGCCAGGACACCGACCGGGATGGCGATCACGAGGCTGTAGCAGAGCGCTACCAGGCCGAGCTCGAGCGTCGCCGGCAGCCGCTCGACGATCGCCTCGCGCACCGGCTGGCGCGTCCGCAGCGACCGCCCGAGGTCGCCGTGGAGCGCGCGGCCCAGCCAGGACACATACTGGAGCGGCAGCGGCTGGTCGAGCCCATACTCGTGGCGGAGTGCCGCGATCGTCGCCCGGTCGGGTTCCTCGCCCAGCATCGTCCGCACCGGGTCACCCGGCGTCAGCCGCAACAGGGCGAAGATGATGACGCTGACCAGGAGGGCCACCGGGATCATCAGCAGGAATCGCCGGAGGATATACGCACCCATCGCACCTTCTCGTCGTGAGCCGTGAGCTATGCCACCGCTACTTCAGCCAGGCGCGCTCGAAGCGCATGATGTAGTCGGCGTAGAGCTGCATCCCCTGCACCTTCGGTTGGCTGACCTGGAAGGCCTGCGGGAAGCCGTAGAAGACGAACGGTGCCTCGTCCACGATGATCTTCTGCACCTGCTGGTACAGCGCCTTCCGCTGATTCTGGTCGGTGATCGCGCGGGTCTGGTCGAGCAGCGCATCCACCTGCGGATTGGCGTACTTCGTGTCGCTGAGACTGCCGCCGGTGTGGAACTGGTTGTAGATATTGCCGTCCGGGTCGATCCGACCGCTCCAGCCATAATACACCGCCTGGAAGTTCCCCGTCTGCTGGTCGGAGGCGGCTTTGCTCGCCTCCAGCTGGGTGATGTTCATGGTGATGCCAGCTTGCGCCAACTGGTCCTTGAGCAACTGCGTCAGTTGCGATGTGACCGGCGAGCCGGACGCGATTTTCATCTCGAATGTGAAGCCATCCGGCTTGCCACCGGCCTTGAGGAACTCCTTCGCCCGCGCGACATCGGCCGCCGGGGCCTTGAGTTCCGGGTCATAGGCCCAACTCGACGGTGGGATCGGGCCGTACGCGATCTGCTGGGCACCGAAGAAGACCGTTTTATTGATCTGCTCCCGATCGATCGCCGCCCCGACCGCCTGCCGCAACTCCCGCCGATTGAAAGGCTCGGTCTGCGTGTTGAACGCGAGGCTGCTGTAGCTGAGGCCCGGAGCCTCCCGGAGGACCAGCTCGCCGGACCCCTTGACCGTGGCGTAATCCTTCGGCGGGACGCCATAGTCGATGTCGATATCCCCCGTCTTGAGGTTCGTCAGGAGCACCGTCTCGTCGGTGATCGGTCGGTAGATGATCTTGTCGAGATAGGGCAACGGCTGACCGTCCTGGTCCTTCTTCCAATAGGTCGGATTCCGTTCCACGGTGAGGTGGTCGTCCTTGACCCACTCAACGAACTTGAAGGGGCCGGTGCCGGCACCGACCGGCTTGCGCGTGAAATCCTCACCCCCGGCCTTGATGGCCGCGGGTGATACCATCATCCCGGCGCGGTCGACCAGGTTAGCCAGCAGCGGGGCGAACGGTGCCTTGAGGTTGAACTTGACCGTGTAGGGATCGACGACCTCGACGGCCTGGATGCTGTCGAGTTCGCTCTTGCGCCGACTCGTCTTGTCGTTCAGGTAGCGCTCGATGTTGAATTTCACCGCATCGGCGTTGAAGTCGGTCCCGTCGTGGAATTTGACATCGCGGTGCAGATGGAACACGTACGTCTGCGGGTTGGGGATATCCCACGTCTCGGCGAGCGCCGGGATGATCTGCAGCTTGGTGTCCATCGCGACGAGCGAGTCGTAGAGATTGTAGTAGAGTTGACGATCGACGACCGCGCCCGACAGCAGCGGGTCGAGGTTGTAGAGGTCGGAGGCGAGCCCCGCCTTGAGCGTACCACCGCGCTTCGGTGTCGCGGTGGTCGTGTCCGCGACCGTGCCGCCGCCGACCCCGGGCGTCGTCACCCCACCCGACGCCCCGCTCGGTGGCGACGGCGCGGTTGTCCCGCCGCATGCCGCCAGCAAGGCACCCACCACCAGCCCGGCCACCCCACCGAGGAAGGCACGGCGATGCAATCGCGACGCGCCACCACTGCCCTGCGCCATGCCTACCCCCTCGATAGACCATTCACCCAACTCCGTAGACCGCCAGCATGCCGCGTATCGCGCCCCCCCGGGCACCGCCGCAGATACCCCTCAGCCCGACAGCTTAACTGGCCCTTCGGGCAAAACCGTCGGTTCGCAGAGAAATCGAACTGTCTCGGAGTCTATCAAGCACTATCGTGGCATGTCAAACCGCACGATGGGCAGCTGTGCTGGCTCCTTTGCAGGAAATCGCGCCTCCCTCCGCAGAGCGTCAATCGCGCAACGCTACCAGACAGCGGGGAGCACCGCGCCACTACTACCGACCACGGATCACGGACCACGGACTATCGACCGCTTACTTCAGCGAGCCGGTGGCGAAGCGCATGATCTGATCGGGATAGAGCTGCATTCCCTGCACATTCGGTCGCGCGAGCATGAAGGCGGGATTGAAGCGATAGAAGACGAAGGGGGCGTCCTCGACGATCTGCTGCTGCAGCTGCTGGTACAGCGCCTTGCGCTTCCCCTGATCCCCCTCGCTGCGGGCCTGATCGAGCAGGTCATCGACCGCCTTGCTGGAATACTTCGGGTCGTTGAGGCTACCGCCGGTGTGGAACTGGTTGTAGCTGTTGCCATCGGGATCGATGCGACCGCTCCAGCCGACGAGGGTCGCCTGGAAGTTCCCCTTCTGCTGGTCATCGACGATCTTCGTGAATTCCAGCTGCGTGATATTCATGGTGATGTTCGCCTTCGCCAGCTGATCCTTCACCAGCTGCGCGAGCTGGGTGGTGGTAGGCGAGCCCGCCGAGACCTTCATCTCGAAGGTGAAGCCATCCGCCTTGCCCCCGGCTTTCAGGTATTCTTTCGCCTTATCGGCGCTCGCGCCGTAGGGCTTGAACGCCGCATCGAAGGCCCAACTCGGCGGTGGCACCGGGCCGTAGGCGGGCTGCCCGATCCCGAAGAAGACCGTCTTGAGGAGCTGATCGCGATCGACCGCCTCGGCGACGGCCTGACGTAACTCTTTCTTGCTGAATGGCTCCGACTGCGTATTCAGCTCGAACGACGCGAAGCCCAACCCCGGCATCTCGGAGAGGATCAACTCGCCGCCACTCTTGATGCCCGCGTAATCTTTCGCCGGGACGATGAAGCCGATGTCGAGATCGTCGGTCTTCAGGTTGGTGAGGGCGACCGTCTCATCGGTGATCGGGCGATAGGTGATCTTGTCCAGGTAGGGGAGGGCGACACCAGCGGCATCTTTCCGCCAGTAGTTCTCGTTGCGGGTCAGGGTGATGTGGTCGCTGGTGACCCACTCGACGAACTTGAACGGCCCGGTGCCTGCATCGATCGGCTTGCGCGTGAAGTCTTCGCCGCCCGCCTGCGCCGCTTTCGGCGAGACCATCATCCCCGCGCGATCGACGAGATTGGCGAGGAGCGGGGCGAACGGTGCCTTGAGGTTGAACTTGACCGTGTAGGGATCGACGACCTCGACGCTCGTGATCGTATCGAGCTCGCTCTTCCGCTTGGTGTTCTTGTCGGTGAGGTTGCGCTCGATGTTGAACTTGACGGCCTCGGCGTTGAAATCGGTGCCGTCGTGGAACTTCACCCCCTGGCGCAGGTGGAAGATGTAGGTCTTCGGGTCGGGGAGTTCCCATTTTTCCGCCAGACCCGGCTGGATCGTCAGCTTGTCGTCGTAGGTGACGAGCGAGTCGTAGATGTTGTAGAGCACCTGGCGATCGACGAGCAGGCTGGAGCGCAGCGGGTCGAGGTTGGCGATGTCGGAGTCCAGCCCCGCCTTGATCGTCCCGCCCTTCTTCGGCGTGCCCGCCACCGCAGCACCGCCGCTGCTCTGCGTCGGCGTCGCGGCGGTGCCGCACGCCGCGAGGACGAGCGCGACGAGCGGGATGCCGAGGCCGAGCGCCAGTGCGCGTTTCAGCGCCTGACGGCGCGTGAGTTGACCCTTCAGTGCCTGACACATGAGAACATCAAGCTGGTCCAACGTCCCGTCCATCCGCGCTGCCATCGTCTTCTCCACTATCATACCCGGCCCTCACCACCACAAGCGACGCGCCTCGCTACGGTATCACGGGCCGAGGGGATTGTCACCCCTCTGTATTACATCGTCACAGCCAATCCACACGGACGGACCTGCATGCTGAACGTCTGGAAGACGCTCAGCATACCATATTCTCAGCTCGACTTTAGCGATTCAGGTGACGTAGTAGCGTACAGCGGTCAGGCGTTCCACGAAGGCGCGCGGGAGTTTGACGATGTCATCGCCATAGTCGGTCGCCTGAAAACCCTCGTGTCGCCATAGCTGGACTTGATCCGGCCCTGCGGACAGATCAGCATCAGGCAGCGGCGCCTCGGTGGTACACCTCTGCGGGTACGGTCAGGTTCAGCCTTTCAGGCGGCAACGATGGCGGTATAGTGGGGCATGGTCGGCCCCGCGAGGCCGGATTTGGCATTTGCCTGCACCATCGATGACCAGAAGTGGACCGCGGTACAGATCCATGAACCGCGACTCGCCCGTCTCGATGGTCCCCGTCTCGTCGACGATCGCATCGAACTCGGCGTTCTTCCAGCGGTGGGGATAGAGGGCCGGTTGACCGGCGGCCAGGGCATAGCGGCTGTGGTATTGCAGCAGGTTCACATAGGGGCCGCGCACGGCGCCCGATATGCCGGCGAGGAAGATGTCGACGTCGCCGGTGGCCAGCAGCGTGGCCGTGTTCGTCGGGGCCTTGAACGAGGCCTCGAAGCCGGCCTGCCGGAACTGCCGGACGATCATCGGGATGTGGTTCTCGAAGAAGCCCGCCGTGCTGAGCATCACGAAGGAGAAACGCGTGCCGGTCGCCCACGTCGGCGCGCCGGTCACGGTGCGGGTCCACCGCGACCGGGTGCGCATCTGGCGCGACGCCGCCTGCCTGGCGGACCATCCCCGCGCGCTGGGGGATGCGCGCCGCCGCGTCATCGACCCGGCGCACTTCGCCCCGCTCTTCCCCCAGAAGCGCCGGACCCAGGCGATGCTCTACCGCGAGCTCCTCCTCGACCTCGACGGGCGCGCCCTCGCCTTCATCGGCGAACTCTCCCGGTGGCAGCGGGACCGCCTGCGCGAGGAACTGCTCGCCGTCTATGCCCTCCACGAGCGGCACGGCCCGGCCGCGCTGCTGGCGGCGATGGCCCGCGCCGACGCCGGCACCTACAACGCCGCCGCCCTCGCCCTCCTCCTGTCCGCCCCCGCCCAGGCACCGGCCACCCCGCCGCCGGTGCCGTTCGTCGGCCTGCCGTCCCAGGCCGAGGTCGACCGCCTCCTGAGCAGCTACGAGACCTGGGTCCACGTCGACGTCGCCCTCCCGACGGAGTCGACCGCCGCGGCCGGAGCGACAACTGCGGCGATACGGGCGGAACGGAGGCACCGCGAGTGGCGGGTCACCGGGCACACGTACCACAGAGGAGGGCGAGGACCATGAGCGCAGGCTATCGCGGTCCGTCGGACCAACCAGGACGCTCGCGGCGGCTGAAACGGCGCGCGTTCATGCGGCTGCTCACGGCGAGTGCGGGCACACCGGCCCTTATCGGGCTCCTGGCTGCATGCGGCGGTACGGCGACCACGTTAACCACCGCGCCGAGCACGTCGGCGACGACATCCACCAGCGGCATGATCGCCGCGACCGGCGTGATCACGCCTACGGCGGGGACTGGGGCCACCCGCGCTGTCAGTGGCACGACTACCCCAGGCGCGGGGACCGGAACCGCCGCCCCGACCACCGGTGGCGCACCTGGCGGCCAGGTGAGCTTCCATTGGAGCAAGCCGGTCACCTTCAACCCGCTCTTCTCCACCGCCGGGGTGGAACAGGGCATCGAGCAGTTAATCCTCGGTGCGCTGGTCAAGGTCACCGACGGACTCGAGGCGCTCCCCGATATCGCGGAGAAGATCGATGTCTCCCCGGACGTCACGACCTACACCTTCACGCTGCACAAGGACCTGAAGTTCACCGACGGTAAGCCGCTCACCGCCAAGGATGTCATCTTCACCTACGAGCGGGCGATCGACAAGCGCGTCGGCAACTACTGGGGCGGGCGCCTCCTCGACATCGCCGGGGCCGCCGATTACAGCCAGCAGAAGGCGGACCACGTCACCGGCCTCGAGATGCCGGATGACTACACCGTGAAGATGACCCTGACGCACCCAGACGCGACCTGGTTGTTGACCCTCGGTGATTTCGCCGGGCTGGGCATCCTCCCCGCGCATGTCTTCGCGGGTGTGGCACCCGACCAGCTCCGGCAGCATCCGTTCTCGCTGAAGCCCGACACGAGCGCGGGCGTGTTCCAGTTTGTGCAGTACCAGACGGACCAGTTCCTCGAACTCAAGCGGAACGAGGGATACGGCGGCACCAAAGCGAAGCTCGACCGGCTCTTCGGGAAAATCCTCACCACGGACGCGGCATTGGCGCAGTTGGATCAGGGCGAACTGGACCTGATGATCCTGCCGATCGGCGAGGTCGAACGGGTGAAGAGGAACCCGAACCTGACCGTGGCGAGCGTCCCGAGCCCCAGCATCGACTTCCTGTCGATCAACCTCGAGAAGGCCTATCTCCAGGACAAGCGAGTGCGCCAGGCGATGATGTATGCCCTCGACCGCGAGGCCATCGTCACGGAGATCTACCAGGGCCAGGCGCAGCTCGTCAACCAGACCATCGTTGGCCCCGACTGGATGGGGATGCCCCAAGTGAACCCCTATCCGTTCGACCCGAACAAGGCGAAGCAACTCCTCAAAGACGCGAACTGGGACAGCGGACGCCAACTGGACGCGCTGTATTATCCGGGCAGCCGGGAGCGCGATGCCTACGCCCCGATTCTCCAGCAACTCTTGAAGGATGTCGGCATCAGCATCACCTTACGATCCCTCGAACTCGCCGAGTATACGCGCCTCCGCAACGCCAGCACGTTCGATCTCGCGTTCGTGGGCGGCGGCATCTTCCGACAGGACCCGAATGTCTCCGGCAAGTATTTCGAGACGGTGAATTTCGTGCCGACCGGTGCCAACTACTCCCACTACTCGAATAAGCGGGTGGATGAGTTGTTTGCCACGGGGCGTGCCACCAGCGACCGCGCCCAGCGCAAGCAGATCTACACCGAGGTCGCGACCATCCTCAATGACGAGGTGCCCTGGCTCTTCCTCTGGTCGCCGAACTCGATCTTCGGCCACAACAAGCGGCTCGTCGGGTTCAAGCCGCCGAGCTACGCCACCCATGACATGTGGAACGCCGAGCAGTGGACCGTGACCCAATAGTTGCGGGAATCGGCGACGCTTGCACCGCGCGATGTGCGCGCGGAGCCGGTGTACCGCGACCGTAGACCCACGCGGTGCCGATTCCCGATAGCCCGCGTTATCGCCGGGCGCGAGACGGGAGGGAGAACATGGCGGATATCGAACGACCGGTCGAGCAACAACGCGGCATGGGCAAGGAGCACGGTGCCCTGACCCACGCCGCGACCGCCAAGCTGAGTCGGCCGAAGAGTGGCGTCTGGCAGCGTTTCCGCCGCCACCGGGTGGCGGTCATCGGCGCGATCATCCTCCTCGTGCTCACTATCGGCGCGGTCGGTGCGCCGCTCTTCGCGGGCAATGATCCCTATCGTGTGAACATCAGCGCCTACCGGAAAGGGCCACAGGCCGGCCATCCCTTGGGGACCGACTCCTCCGGTCGGGATGTGTTCAGCCGCCTCCTCTACGCCGGGCGCGTCTCGCTCTCGGTCGGCCTGGTTGCGGTCACGATCTACACGATCATCGGCGTCGTTCTCGGCGCACTGTCCGGGTTCTACGGCGGGTGGATCGATTCGACCATCATGCGCCTCGCCGACATTGTGCTCTCCTTCCCCTCGCTGATCCTGATCATCACCATCGTCTCGCTCCTCGGGCCGAGTATTTACAACATCATGCTGGTGATCGGTCTGCTCGGCTGGCCGCCGATCGCCCGCATCGTGCGTGCCCTCTTCCTGAGCCTCCGCGAGCGCGAATTCATCCTGGCGGGGCGGACGATCGGGGCGTCGAATAGCCGCCTGATTTTCCGGCACATGCTCCCCAACGCCATCGCCCCGGTGATCGTCGCCGCGACGCTCGGCATGGCCAGCGCGATCCTGCTCGAGGCGGGGCTCTCTTTCCTCGGCCTCGGCGTGCAGCCGCCGACGCCAAGCTGGGGCAACATGCTGACCGACGCCCAGTCGCTCACGGTGCTGGAGTCGATGCCCTGGCTCTGGATCCCCCCCGGGGTCATGATCGCGCTCGCGGTCCTGTCGATCAACTTCATCGGCGACGGATTGCGCGACGCGCTCGATCCGTATCTCCTGCGGTAACGCTCCGGTATGGCCGCACGATCCCGCGTCGCGGGCGCACGATCGGTGTCGAGAATGGGTCGGCAGGGATGTGCGTCGTCGCATGAGCAGAAGTGGTGCGTGGTAGAGAGCGCACGCACCTGAGGGGAAAGGGGCAAGGGTATGGCGGGGATCTACGAACGTCTCGGGATCAGGCCGATCATCAACGCCCGGGGGACGCACACGCGCCTCGGGGGCTCGCTCATGGCACCGGAAGTCCTCGAGGCGATGCGCGAGGCCGCCGGCGCGTACATCGTCCTCGATGAGTTGCAGGAGCGGGCAAGCGCGCTCATCGCCCGCGCCACCGGTGCCGCGGCTGGGATGGTCACGGGGGGCGCGGCGGCCGGGCTGCTGCTTGGCACGGCCGCGTGCATCGCCGGGGACGATCGGGCCAAGATCGACCGGTTACCGTCGACGGCGGGCATGAAGGACGAGATCGTCATGCATCGCGCGCACCGCAACGGCTACGATCACAGCGTCCGCGCCACGGGTGCCCGGATCGTCGAGATCGGCTACCCGAGCGGGACCCTCCCGTTCCAGCTCGAGGCGGCGCTCAACGACCGAACGGCGGCCGTGGTCTATCTGCTCGCCCCCTGGGCGAGCCCGGGGGCGCTGCCGCTGGCCCAGACGTGCGCGATCGCGCATGAGCATGGCGTGCCGGTCCTGGTGGACGCCGCAGCGGTCTTGCCGCCGGCGGAGAACCTCACGCGCGTCATCGCCGCAGGTGCCGACCTCGTCGTCTTCAGCGGTGGCAAGGGGATCAACGGGCCGCAGTCGTCCGGCATCCTCGCGGGGCGGGCCGACCTCATCCGCGCCGCGCTACTGAACGGGAGTCCCAGCCACAGCATCGGCCGGGCTGCCAAGGCGGCGAAGGAAGATATTGTCGGCCTCATGGTGGCGCTCGAACGCTACTTGGCGCGCGATCACGCCGCCGAGATCGTCGCCTGGCGTGGGCAGACCGAGTGGCTGATGCGCGACCTGCGCGACCTCCCCGGCGTCACCGCCACCTATCGCCATGATGAGCGCGAGCACCACACGCCCCGCGTCGAACTCACCTTCGACCCGGCGACCGGCATCGACGCGAGCGAAGTGATCGCGGCGCTGGAGGGACACGACCCGCGGATCTTCCTCTTCGCGCCGACCGGGCCGAGCGCCAGGCCGAACAGCGTGGTGATCAACACGCACACCATGCAGCCGGGGGAGGAACGGATCATCGGTGCGGCGCTCCGCGAAGCGCTCGGCGAACGCCTCCAGCGGGGCGCGGGCGGCTAACAGCCTATCCAGGAAGCGAACGTGCATGGCGCAGCTTGCGATAGATGAGGGGGAGAGCGGCGAGCTGGACGAAGCCGAGAGAGTCGGTGGCCTGCTTCTCCCGGCGGATGGGCAGGCGGCGGAAACGGTTGCACCAGCTGTGCGCGACCTCGACCACCCAGCGGCGCGGGGGATGGCGGTCGGGCTGGCCGGGCGCGGGCAGCGGGTGTGCCGCGTCGCGCTCGGGGGGGAGGTGGGGGGCGTAGCCATGCGCGACCGCCGTCTCGCGGCAGGCGGCGGTCGCGTAGCCCCGATCGCGGCTAGGTGGCGCTCACCATCCGGCGGGGCCTCGTACACCACGGCGTCGAGCAGGGCGGCGCGCTTCTTCATGTCGGTGCGGTTGGCCCCGGAGATGACGGTTGCCAGCGGGACGCCCCGCCCGTCGGTCAGGAGGTGCCGCTTGACGCCGCATTTGCCCCGGTCGGTGGGGTTGGCCCCGGTCGCTTCCGGCTCACCGGGCCCCCTTTTTTGCCGAGCGGGGCTTCGACGAGACACCCGTCGGCGGCCTGCCACCGCCAGTCCAGCGCCACCTCGTCGTCGTACACCGCGAGCAGCCGCGCCCAGGCGCGCGCCAGGCAGCCGTGTTCCACCCACGACTGGAAGCGCGCCTGGGCGGTGGACTCGGCCCCGAACTGCCGGGGCAGGGGCACCCACTGCCCGCCGTTCCGGGCGAGCCAGATCAGCCCGTCGAAGATCGGGCGGTCGTCCAAGCGGGGCCGCCCCGGCTTCTTGCGCGGCTTGGCGAGCACGAGCACGGGCCGCAACTCGGCCCACAGCGCGTCGTCCACCCGCCAGATCGTCGGCTCGTCTCTCGTCGGTTGGGGGGCCGCCGGGGCGGCGTTGTGCCTATCCATGAGGGAAGGCTACCACAATACACCACTTCCTGGATAGGCTGTTAGCTGAACGGTATTGCCCCTAGTTTTACAACGTGAGTTGTTTCAGGACGTATCGAGGAAGTGGTGGAGCAGGCGCAGTCGACGCTTGCGATGTGCGCGTGCGGCTGCATAGTTGCGGCGCTGGACCTCCCGGATGAAGGCGAGCAGCGCGCGGGCGTCGCGGCGTTGCGCCGGGAGCGTCACGCTCAGCAGGTGCCGCACCTGCGGGATCGTCAGCGCCGGGGCCACCCCCCCCCAAGCGGCACCGGCGCCGCATCAGGAAGTGTTGCGCCAGCAGCGTCAGCGTCGTGTGGTGGTGCCAGCCGCGCCAGCCGCGCACCTCGTCATGGTCCCGGCCCAGTTCCTCCTTGCCCTCCTTGATGGCCTGCTCGATGGGCCAGCGCAGCCCCAACAGCCAAACCAGCGTCTCGGGCGCGGTGTCCGCTGCGGCGTTGCACAGGTACACCTTCAGCTCCCGCGTCGCGTCCAGCGCGCGTCGGAAGACGACCCAGACGTCCGGGCCAGGGAGGCCGTCGCGCACGGCGACGGCGCGTACGAACGCGACCTCGGCGACCAGCGGCCCCTTGCTGCCGTCCTGAATCTGCGCGACCTGCCAGGCCGACGGTGGGCGCCGCGCCGCCAGGGCGTCGACGCGCCGTGCCGTCGGCGCGCCTGGGACGAGGCGCGCGCGGGTGTGCGGATGGCCCTGGCGCCCCGTCGCTGCGGGCACCGCGGTCGGCGGACGGTCGGGCCACACCCGCACGGTGTGGGGGACTTCCATGAAGTACGACAGCCCTGCTGCGGCGATCTGGTCCAAGAGCACCGGCGTGTTGCCGCAGTGCTCGTCGCCCGTGACCCAGCGGAAGGGCAGCGCTCCCCGCGCGTGCAGCGCCGCGATCATCCCCCAGGCCAGCGCCGTCCGGGTCTGGAACGCCGTCGCGGCGGGGATGCCGCAGCGGTCCCACCGCGCCTGGTAGGCCGTGCTGAACCAGTCCTCGGGCAGGTACAAGCGGCGATCGACCAGCGTGTAGCCGCGCGCGCTGGCGTAGCACGCCACCACACTCGCCTGGCCGTTCGCCACCTTGCCCAGGGGGCCGCAGTATTGGCGGGCGACGCCCACCGAATGGCTCCCCTGCTTGGCAAAGTCGCCGCCAGCCACGATGAGCACGCCGGTTGCCGCGTCACCGAGGGTCGCCGCGACTAACTCGTGCTGCTTGGCGAGCACGGCATCGTCATCCCACGCCCCGCTGCTGATGAATTGTTGCCTGGCCTGCACGTTGCCGCCGACCAAGGCATCGGCCATCGGCTCGATCGACGTGCGCTCCAGGGGCAGCAATTGCCCTTCCAGGTACTTGCGCGCCCAGCGCCGTTGCTCCTCGCGGCGGAAGAGCGGCGCGAACGCGGCATGGTACGCCAGTAGCTCGTCGTGCAGCGCCTCGACCGCCTCCGGCACCAGTTCAACCAGGGGCGGGCGTGCCGAGGGCGGGGGCAGCCGATCCGGGGCGCGTAGGGTGACCTGCATGGCCGTACCTCCTCCCCGACACGCTACCAGGTACATACCGCCAAGTCACGTTGCTAGGTGGTGTTAGGTGCCTTGTGGTGACGCTTGTATGCGTCAAGTCGAGGCTGAGGCCGGCCACTGCGGCGTGGCGGACGCGGCGATGCGTCCGCTCCTGCCACCGGCCGCTGCGTGACGACACATGGCTGCTGGCGACGAACAACGCTGGCAACAGCCACCCTTCAGCAGCCTAGCGTCGGCGCGCGTCGCACCGCTGTAGCCAGCGATGCCTGACACCCGCTAGGGGGGTATCTACGCCGCCATGTACTAGCCGTTCACAACCGCACCCGAGCGCGCGGCGTTGATCTCGTCGCGTAAGGCGAGGGTCGCCCCGCGCGCTGCGGCGGCGAAGTCAGCGCCGGACGAGGCATAGGTGATGCTGCGACCGGCGTTGATCAGCACGCCGTAGCCGTCGGCGTCGAGCCCGGCGCGGGTCGCCGCCGCCACGTCGCCGCCCTGCTCGCCGACGCCGGGGATCAGGAACGGTGCGGCGGGGAGGATGGCGCGGATCGCCGCGATCTCGCGGGGGTAGGTGGCCCCGGCGACCACGCCGCATGCGCCCGGCGCGGCGAAGTGCCCTTCCCACGCCCCGATCTGCCGCGCGACCGCCTGATAGAACGGCTCGGTGTCGTTTGCTGCGCCTCGCCCGCGCACAACCGTGAGGTCTTGCAGCTCCCCGGCGCTCGGATTCGAGGTGCGACAGAGGATGAAGATGCCGCGCCCCCGGTAGGCGATGAAGGGGGCGAGGCTGTCCGCGCCGAGATAGGGACTGAGCGTGACGGCGTCGAAGTCGAACGTCCCGAAGTAGGCGGTCGCGTAGGTGGTCGCGGTGCTCGCCATGTCGTTGACCTTGGCATCGAGGATGGCAGGGATAGCGCGGGGGATCAGCGCGCGGGTGCGCGCCAGCGCCTCCACGCCGGCCAGGCCGTGGGCGAGATAGAAGGCGAGATTCGGCTTATAGGCGCAGACCACATCGGCGGTCGCCTCGATGATCGCCCGGTTGAATTCGACGATCGCGCCCGCCGGATCGTGCTGCGCCCGTGCGCGGAGTGTGGTCGGGAAGCGTTCGACGGTCGGGTCCAGGCCGATGCAGACAAGGCTATTGTTGCGCGCGGCCACTTCGCGCGCGCGCGCGGCGAATGACGTCTCCTGCACCATCGCTATCGCTCCTCAGTCTTCAGTATCGCGGTATCGCGCGCCCGCGGGAACCCGTCCAAGGTATCGCTTGTTTGTCACCGAGCGAAGTATAACCGCTCTGCCCTACCGGCCCCGAACCCTTCCGCACGAACGTGCTGTACGGATAGTATGTACGCGAGTATCGACGCGACATATTCCCGTACGTTCGTTTTTGTGGTATGGTTACGCTGAGCATTGTGGTATGGTCATGCTTGGCGATACAGCGCTATGGTGGTCATCGCAAGAGCGCGCCGCCACACGGCGCGGTGATACATAGAGGAGGGGCGCTTGTTCGCGCGTTGGAAGCGATCGTCGTACGGGCTCGCTGGTCACCCCCTGTACGGCCTCGGCCAGCAGGTGCAGCGGGGGAAGCTGACCCTCATAGAGGCGATGGCGCGCGTCGAGGAGACGCGCGAACTCCGCGATCTCTCCGATACCCAATTAAGCGAACTCGACAAGCAGATCGGGGCCGTGCCGGAGACGCAGCGCGGCTTCGCCTATATCCTGGCCTCGCTCAACTACGCCGCCGCGAAGGCGAAGGGTTTCCGTCGCGTGCAGGTCGATAGCGCGCTGCGGCTGGTGGAATTGACTCATGAGACGCCCGCGCGGATGAGCCTGTTGCATGAGGCGCTCGCCTCGGCCCGCAAGGCGGGCTACCGGCGCGGTGAGAAGGTCGCGCTCTCCACCCTGGCCGGTATCTACACCCAGGATGGGCGCTACGAAGAAGCGGTCGCCCTCTATAAGGAGCAGGTCGAAGGGGCGAAAGCGGGCGGCTATTCGGCGATCGATGTCGATTCGCTGCTCGCTCTCGGCGACATCTATCGCTATCTCCAGCAACCCGAGTTGGCGCTCGAAACGTTCGAGCGGGCGGTGCGCGTCGCCGGTGCCGCCGGGCAGCCGGAGGGGCAGATTGAGGCGTTGACGCGCGCCGCCGAGCTGTATCTGCTGCGTGGTGCCGCCGAGCAGGCGCTCGAAGCGCTCCAGCGCGGCGTCGCCCTGGCCGAGGCCGGGAAGGATCGACACATCGAGGCCGAACTCGCGGGACTCCTCGGCGATCTCTTCGCGGAGGTCGGGCGTGCCGATGAGGCGAATGCGATCTATCGGCGGGCGCTGACCCTCACCGGCGAGGAGATCCAGGGGCAGATCGAGATCCTCGCGCGCCTCGTGCCCCTCTGCATCGATTCGGGCGAGTGGCAAGAGGCCGCCGATTACGCCCGGCAGGGCTTGCTCCTCTCCAACGGGGCGCTACCGACGCAGGACGTGCGCTGGCTCCTCGATCTCGCCCTGGCACTCCTCGAATTGGGACGCGATCAGGAGGCGATCGATGCCGCGCGCGATGCCCTGATCCTCGCCCGCGCGAACGACGCGGGTGGCCGGTTGGAGCACGACGCGCTGGGGCGACTCGGCGCGTTGCTGACCGAGACCGGCTCGTGGTCCGAGGCGACACGCCTGCTCGAAGCGGCGCTGGATCTGAGCGAGCGTCTCGGCGATGAGTCGTCGGGCGCGACCTGGCTGACGAACCTCGCGCGCTGCTCCTGGTATGCCGGCGATGCGCCGGGCGCGATCCAGTGGTACACCGAGGCGCTGAACATGACCCGTCGTCTCGGCGACAAGGTGTTGGAGGCGCACATCCTCGGCAGTCTCGGCACCCTGCTCCGCGATAACGGCCAGCCACGACGGGGATTGGAGTACTATCACCAGGCGCTCGACCTGAGCCAGCAAGGTGGTGATGCGCGCGAGGTGGTGCGCTATCACATCCTGCTCGGGCGCACCTACGGCGATCTCCGGCACTACGACGACGCCAAACGCGCTTTCAATGAGGCGCTGAATCTGGCGCGGCGGCTCGATGATAAGCGCGGCCAGGTCGAGGCGCACCGACGCTATGCGGCGCTCCTCCACTCGCGTCGCGACCGCGAAGGGGCGATGGCGCAGATCGTGGCGGCGGCGGCGCTGGTCGGCACGGTGGACGATGCACGTCTGGTGGCGCTGACCCTCCAGGATCTCGCCGCGATGCAAGAAGAGCTGGGGCGCTGGGACGACTCGGCGGCGAGCTACCGGCGACTCCTCGACAACGCGGAGCGCGCTGACGATCTCTCGGGCAAGCTTCAGGCGCACTTCCAACTCGGGCGGATCCTCCAGTTCCAGCGCTCGGATGAGGCGCAGCAACATCTGCACCTCGCGCTCGATCTGGCACAGCAGTTGAACGATCAGGCGAGCATCGAGCAGGTGCTGGCCTATCTCCCCCCGCCACCCGATTACGGCACCGAAGCCGCCCTCTAGCGCCTGAACGGACACTCATTCGCGGGTGTCCGTTCGCTTTACTTGCCTGCGCTCCCCCATCTCGACAGTCCGCGCGGCCTCGGCTATACTGTACGTACATCCTCGGTCGGCGCGGCTGGCTGTGGCGGCGAGTGCGGTCTGTATCGGCATCGTGCCGTCGGGGAGGGTGGTTCCGTCTGCGGATCGTGGACGTGTACGTTCGAGAGGACGCCATGACGATTAGCCGCGAACGAATGATGATCGCGTTAACCGGGCCGGGGCAAGCAGAATTCGCGTCGCCGGGCGCGCGCCACGCGGGGCGCAACCCGTGGCTGCTCGTCAGTTCGGTCGCGCGCCAAGCGCCCGATCTGCCGCCCGATCTCCTCTGCCTGATCGCGGAGCCGATCGATGCGGATGCGCGCGTCCCGGCCGCCACCGGTGCCGGTATCCTGGCCGGGATCCGCGATATCTACGCCACGAGCGATGTGACCGATCCGATCGCGGCATTGACTGCGGCGCTCGATACGGCCAACCTCGCCCTCTATCAGCAGAACAGCAGCACCGCGCCCGGTCGGCGTTTGCTGATGGGGCTGACCTGTTTCGTGGCGCGCGGACGCGAGTTGCTGATCTGCCAGGTGCCGCCGACCCAGCTCATCCTCTCCCAGGACGGCATGGCGGTCGCCCTGCCCGAACTGACGACCTGGGGCGCGGCGTATCAGCCACATGCGCGCGAGATCTCGCAGGGGCTGGGGGTCGCGGAAGCGCTCACCCCTGCGCTCTTCCGGGCGACCCTCGAACAGGGCGACCTGATCACCTTCTGCTCCTCCAATCTCGCCCGCTTGCTCGCCACCGGTGATGGCGCGCTCCTCGAATCGCTGCTGGGCGTCGATCCGGTGGAAGCGGTCGAGGCGTTAGCCTCGCTGGCCGAGCAACACGAGCTCGAGCCCGCCTACGCGGCGAGTGTCGCCCCGCAGGTCACCGATCTCCCGCCCACGCCGCGCGAGTCCTCGGACGACGAGCCGGGGCCAGCCGACGATGCCACGCCCGACGATCAGGGCCAGGGCTGGTTCGGACGGAGTCTGCGCGAGATGCGGAGTCGTTCGCCGATCATCCCGTGGCCGCGTCGCGGTGCGCGCCGCGACGATGGGGCACCCGAAGTGCTGGCTGACGAGGTTGTCGCCGACGCACCCGCGCGCTCCCGACAGGAGCTGCGGGATGCCGATGCGGAGCCCGCGCACGAGTCGCCTTCGCTGGACGATTATGAGGTGCAAATCAACCATACGCCGCGCACCCGGCACGATACCCCCGCCGAAGATGGGTGGGACGATGAACCCGCCGCCGAGTCGATCGCGTCACGGCACCAGTATGCGGCGGCGCAACCTGTGGCGGATGCGGGCGAAGATTTCCAGTTCCCCTCGCAGCATCGCGTGCGTCGCGGGCCGCTGCAAGGGTTCGGCTCGTTCGCGGCCCTGCTGCTGCTGGGGATTGGGACGATCGTCGAGCGGATCGTCCCGCGCGGTGGGAGTCGGCGCAACGCACGCTATCTGGAGGGCGGGCGCGGGCGGGTCTGGCCGATCGGCAGCCTGGAGCGTTATCGGCGCTCGCGGCGTCCTGCCGGTCGTACGCTGCCCTTCATCCTCGTCGGCGTGCTCATCGTGCTCGTCGTTGGGGTCGTCCTGACCGTCCGCAGCCAGCGCGCGCACGCCGAGCAGGCGCGCTTCGACAACGCCCTGGCGGCGGTGACCCGGACGCGCGAGGCGGCGGCGACCGCCACCGATCGCCAGGCGGCGCACACTCAGCTCCTCGCGCTGCCCGCGACCCTCGCCGCCATCCCCGCCGCCGATAAGCCGGGCCGACCGGAGCGGATCGCGGCGGAGGCGGCGGCGCTCCGGGTCGCCCAGGACAAGGTTGATGGGGTGCAACGGCTCGCCGCCGATTCGATCGCGCTGCTGGCTCCCTGGCCCGCGAACGCCGCGCCGAGCGGCACGCGCCCGCAACTGGTCGTCGGCGACGGCAAGCCGTATGTCCTCAGCAATGGCACGCTCTATTGGCTCAACGGGGGTAAGGCGCTGACCAGGCTGGTTGGGAAGGGGGATACGGTCGCGGGGGTGAGCGTCGGCGCGATCCTCGGGATCGCCTGGCGCGAGAACGGCCTGCTTGTCTACACCGAGACGCAGGGCTTCGTGCGCGATAGCGGCGGCACCTGGACCGCGCTGCCGCTCGCCGCGAACGGGCGCAAGATCACCGCCAGCGATAGCTTCGGAGGCAATCTCTACTTCCTGGAAGCGGAGCGGGGGCAGATCGTCAAGTATGGCTCCGGGTCGTACAATCAGTCGCCGCAGCCGTGGTCGACCGCGAAGCTCAACGCGGATCTCGCCAGGGCCGTCGACCTGACGATCGACGCCGATATCTACGCCTTGCTCGGTGATGGCCGCGTGCTCGATCTCTATCAGGGTGATGTGAAGGCGACGCTGACCCCCGCGACGGTGCCCGCCCTGGTTGGTGCCACCGCGATCAGTTCGACGCTGGATGGGAAGTGGCTCTACATCCTCGACCCGCGCGAAGGACGGATCGTGCGCCTCGGTCGGGATGGCAGCCAGGTGACGGTGTACAAGCCTGCCGACGGAGCCAGACCCTTCACCGGGGCGCGCGAACTCGCGGTGGACGAGGCGGCCAATACCGTCTACCTGACCACGGACGAAGGTGTGCTGACGGTGCGCCTGCCGTAAGCGTCTGCCAATGGGGACGCGCGCGATGCTCCGCGTCCCCGTTGGCAACGTGAGCGGGCGTCATGGTACGATTGCCCTATTCACAAGCGCTAAATTGTGGGCGGTGGTGCCGCAGCCCAGAGACGTACTGCGGTGCCTGGTGCGAGGACAGCGATGGGACCCCTCGAAAAACGCTTGCTCAGCGAGTTCGCGGTCTATCTGATCAAAAATTGCTCGCGCGCGGCGGAAGACGCGCCGGTCGGTGTAGCGCTCGATCGTGCCGACCGCCGGCGTTGGTTCGCCCGGCTCTACCGCGAATGGCAGCTGACACCACGGGTGGAACTCGCGGGGCGCTCACCGTACGAGGTGATCAATGCCGAGCGCGCCGCCCACACCGATGGGAGCGCCCGCACTTTGCCGAAACCCTCGCTCGAACTGTACACTGATCTCCCTATCCACCTGCCTGCGGATACTGCCGATGGTGCGCCCCGTAACGCTCCCCGCCCCCCTACCGCTGACCGCGAGGGTGCCGCCGCGCGCGGTGCGGTCGAGCCTGGTGAGACGACTCGTTGGCGACAACTCGCCGATCGGCTCTTCGGCTCCTGGCTCGATGAGCAATTGGACCGCTTGTAGCGACGCGCCACCGCATCGCCTACATCCCACGACTGCGCCACATTTCCTCTATGGCGGCGCTTGTTCAGGCCGATCCCCTGTGGTAGCCTTCAGCCAAGAACCCTATGCGTATCATCCATACTTCACGGTAGAGCGATGACAGTCGGTCCAGCACCGATGCTTGGCCATTATCGTCTCTAGTCAGCGGACGTGTGGATTCGCGTAGGGTTCACGGCGCATCTCAGTCGCGTGCGTTGGTGGCATCAGGCAGCGAACACCACGTTGCGCTCCTCGGCGGTTGGCTGCTGCGTGGTGCGCTGTATTGGCAGAGTGGTGGCGAATCGGGTATCGTACCGGGACATTCGTCGCTTTCGCGGCACCTCCCCTGGCGCTCCGTGGATCGTGCGACCGCCTGTGTGTCGCTGCGGTAGCGTCAGTCGCCAACAAATCTTTCGCTCGCGGTGGGGGCATGATGAGGCAGCCAACTGAAAGGCTGTGGCACGCGGACTGATTCGAGCGCGACCGTCATTGAGCGACAGACAATCTCCTCCTGGGGGACACCTATCGTTGTCGGTATTCGCGTCGAATCGGCTCGATCGAGCATTCGTGGGTTGTCGCGGCCAGGGTGATCGCGAGCGAGCTGCGGTGGCGGCATAGGCCGTGTAACGCGAAGGTGATGATGCCCGAAACCCCGCTCTTCGGCACCGATGGTTGGCGCGGCGTCATCGCCGAGGACTTCACCTTTGCGGCGGTGCGGCGTGTCAGCCAGGCGCTGGCGCTCGAGCTGCGCGAGCGGCAGGGTGAGGCCGATACCGCAGCGTCCCTGGTGATCGGCTACGACACGCGCTTCGGCTCCGCCCGCTTCGCCGCCGCCGCCGCCGAAGTCCTCACCGCGTTCGATATCCACGTCTATCTCTGTACGCGCCCCGTACCCTCGCAGGTGGTCAGCCAGGCGATCGTCGAGCGTAGCGCCGATGGCGGCCTTGTGATCACCGCCTCGCACAATCCGGCCCAATTCAGCGGCATCAAGATTCACGCGCAGACCGGTGCACCCGCTTCGGCGGGCTTCTTGCAGGCGGTGGAGCGCCGCATCGTCGCCCTGACCGTGGCCGGTGATCCCCCGCCCCGGCGGCCCCTCGAAGCTGCCGAGGACGACGGGAATCTCGACCGGATCAACCCGATGGAGAGCTATCTCGCCGCGCTCAGCGAGCACTTCGATCTCGATGCTCTGCGCGGCGCGGGCCTGACCGTGGCCGTCGATGCGATGTACGGCAGCGGGGCCGGGATCCTGCCCGCCCTCTTCGCCGAGGGGACGACGAAGATCATCGAGATCAACGGGGCCGCCAATCCGCTCTTCCCCAACATCCGCGCCCCCGAGCCGATCGCCGCCAACCTCACGCGCCTCACGCGCGTCGTGCAGGACGGCAACCCGGCGCTCGGCATGGCGTTCGACGGCGACGCCGATCGCCTCGGCGTGGTAGGGCGCGGCGGCGAATACATCAGCGGGCAGACCCTCTTCGCCCTCCTGACGTTGCACCTCCTCGCGGTGCGTGGCTGGAACGGGCCGATCGTGAAGTCGCTCAATGGGACCGCGATGATCGATGTCCTGGCGGCGGACTTCGGCGTGCCGGTCTTCGAGACCCCGGTCGGTTTCACCGCGATGGCCCCGGTCTTCATGGAGCAGGGCGCGATCATCGCCGGGGAGGAGACGGGCGGCTTCGCCTTCCGCAACCACGTCCCGTATCGCGATGGGATCCTCTCCGCCCTCTTCCTCCTCGATATCGTCGTCCAGCACGATGGCGACCTGACCGCCGCCCTGCAAAACCTGGAGGCGCGCGTCGGGCGGTGGTTCTACGAGCGGCTCGATCTTCCCTGTCGCCGCGAACAAGCCGAGGCGGCGACCGCGCGTATCCGCCACGCCGCGCCCAAACGCCTCGCGGGGATGCCGATTGTGCGCGTCCACGACGCCGACGGGCTGAAGTACTATCTCGAAGATGGGAGTTGGCTCCTCGTCCGCTCCTCCGGCACCGAGCCGGTGTTGCGCCTCTACGCCGAGGCCCATTCCGCCGAGCGGGTCCGCGAACTCCTCATGCGCGGGCGGGAACTAACCGGGTTGTAGGAACGTGCCAGCACCGGGCGACGATGCCTCGGGTCGGGCGTTTCGCATCCTGATCATCGAGTAATGGAGCGTGGCGGGCAGCAGTGCGCGATAGAGCGGCCAGAGCGACGGTGTCAGCCGCAGTTCCACGCCGCGTGCCGCGATCCGCGCCGGGAGATCGCCGACCGGCTCGACCTGGTGCGGCGTGACCGCCACGCGCGCGATCCGATAGCCCGGCCCCGCTGTCGTGCCGAACGACACTCCCGGCAGGTGATAGACGAACAGCGTCGTCTGGCGCACACGATCGAGCCAGCCCGCCTCGATCGCGATCGCCATCCGCGCCACCGTCTCCCCCAGGAAATGCGCGCGATCCTCCGGTGTGCTCGTCGGCAGCGCCCAAAACGCCACGCGCGGGCAATCGCGCGGCAGCCAATACAACGGGGCATGCTCGTCGTCGATCGCCCAAACGGCGGCGGGGAGTTCCGGGCGGCTTGCGATGGTGCGTGGGACGAAGATGGCGATGTTCGCGTCCTCGCTGAAGTGGTAGAGGGTTTCGGTCATCGGCATCCCTCCCGCTCCCTGCTCAAGAGTTCCCTGCTGCGGCGACACCGGACACCCCCTCTCTCCCTGCAAGCATGATCACTGCGGCGGCGTTGTCGGCCTACGCTGTTCGCGAGATACCGTAGCGCCGTGCGATGGTGCCTGTCACTGTCCTGTGGGACATTCCTCACGTCGCGCCGGACCCGCGCCGGATGCAAAGATCTGTTCAGGGGAGTTGTAAAACCCTTCGTGCCCACTTGCGGCATGAATTCGCCCGTGCTAACATCAAGCTGTCGTCGCGATCCCGCCAGGGATTCGTATCCTGTTGGTTGGCGCGGCGTGTCGGTCGTCAGCATCGTGGCACGGAGGAAGGCATCATGGTCCAGGAAGCGCGCAAGCTTGGCCCGTTCGCGCTCGGCCTCGGGGCGCTGGCGATCCTCTGGCTCCTGGTCTGGCAGGCGGTGACCGCGAATGGCACGCCCGACCCGACCCGACCCTCCCTCACACACACCGCCGTCATCCTCGATAGCGCCATCCTCGTCCTGCGCGAGGGGCTGGAGGCGATCCTGGTCCTGGCCGCGATCACCGCGAGCTTCCAGGGCGCGCAGGCCGCGCTCCGTCGGCCCGTAGCGGTGGGGGCGGGCCTGGGTGTGCTGGCCTCGGTCGTGACCTGGTTCATCGTGGTGGCGGTGCTCGACGCTATCGACGCCCCGGCGCTCGATATCCAGGCGGGCACCGGACTCCTGGCCGTGATCGTCCTGCTGGTGGTGATGAACTGGTTCTTCCACCGTGTCTATTGGACCGGCTGGATCGCACACCACAACGGGCGTCGGCGCCAGTTGCTGGCGCTTCCCGGCACGGCGCGCGGGCGGATGCTCCTCGGCTTCGTGCTCCTCGGCCTGACCGCGATCTACCGCGAGGGCTTCGAGATCGTCCTCTTCTTGCAGCATCTGCGACTCCAGGCCGGGAATGCGGTGGTGGCGCAGGGGGTGGGGCTTGGCCTCACGGCGACCGCCATCGTCGGGGTGCTGACCTTCGTCGCCCATCACAAGCTGCCGTACAAGCGGATGCTGATCCTCACCGGCGTGATGCTCGGCTTCGTGTTGGTGGTGATGGTCGGCGAAAGCGTCCAGGAGATGCAGCTCGCCGGGTGGATCGCGACGACCGCTCTCCCGCTGCCGATCCCCGATTGGATGGGCATCTGGTTCGCCCTCTTCCCGACCGCCGAGTCGATCGCCGCGCAGATCATCGCCGCCGCCCTGGTGATCGGCTCCTACGTCGTTGCCAGGGATGTGCGCGTGAAGCGCCCGCTGCGACGTGGTGAATCGTCGGCCACGCGCCCGGAGCAGGCATCGACAGCGCGCTGAACCACGAAACGCGGATCGAGCAAGGGGCACCGGCATTATCGCCGGTGCCCCTTGCTCGTCCGTCAAACCACCGTCCATCAAACCACGCGCCGAAGATTATCGTTAGCGCTCCTCGTCGTCCGCGTCGGTCGCTGCGGGCGCGGCGGCGTCGGCCCCGACCAGATCCCGCTCGTCCTCGTTGAACGCGGCGAGGAGTTCGCGCGCCGCCTCGGCGTCCGAGGCGAGGACGAGGAGATCGTGCGGGCTGGCGAAGGGAACATAGCCGGTCAGGGGGCCGGCCATGCGGATCAGCACGGGGATCCCCTCGTTGTCCAGCAGCCCCTTCCACATCTCGGCGATCGCCGCGTTGGGGGCCGAGGCGATGCGTACCAGCGGGGCACCCTTCTCGGACATCATTCCCTCCACACGTTCCTGACGACCGATCGGGGTATCCGGGCTGTCGCTATCGAAATCAGCGCCGCTTAAACCAAAGCCCCGATGAGCACACCATGCGCTATGCTGTGAACTCTGTGGATCCCACCCGGGCTGTGGCTTAGTCCTGGCGCAGGCGGGCGATCGTGACCCCCTCGCCGCCCTGCTGATCGCGCTCCCCCTCCGTCCCGGCAACGAGCGGGTGTTGGGCGAGGAACTGGCGGATCGCCTGCCGCAGCGCGCCGGTGCCCTTGCCGTGGATGATCCGCACGAAAGGGAGCGAGGCGAGGTAGGCGTCGTTCAGGTAGCGTTCGAGGGTCTCCTCCGCCTCCATCGCGCGCATCCCGCGCACATCGATGTCGAGCGGGACCGTCTCGCCGCGCGCGGGTACGATCGACACCGCCGGGGCGCGACGAGGCGTGCTCGTGCGGCTCTCACGCTCGACGGTGCGGACCTGATTGCGGCTCAGGCGGGTCAGGTCGCTGAGGGGACGGCGCAGGCGGAAGGTGCCGACCTGCACCTCGGCCTCATCGCCATCGCGCAGCTCGAGCACGTCCCCCTGCTGGCCGAGCGAGGCGACGATCACCCGGTCGCCGGGGCGGAGCGCGACCGGGGCGGGGCCGGTCGGGCGTGGGGCGGGGCGGGCGGCCCGGACCTGGCGGACCGACTGGCCGAGTTCGGTGGCGCGCGTTTCCGCCTGCCGCAGCCACTCCCGTGTGACGGCGACCTGCTCGCGGTCGCGTCCCAGCCGACGTAGCTCCTCGCGGATGCCCGTCAGCTCCCCTTCGAGTTCGCTCAATGCCGCCTCGCGGGCCGCGACACGGGCGCGCTCGGCCTCGCGCAACGTCTCCTGGGCGACCCGGCGGAGCTGCTCGGCCTGCTGCTGCTCCGCGACCGCCGCCGCGCGCGCGGCCTCGGCGGCGTCGCGCTCGTCCTTGATCTGCCCGAGCAATTCATCGACCTGGACTTCCTGCGGGGTCAGGTAGCTGCGCGCTCGCCCGACGATCCCGCCCGGCAGGCCGAGGCGTTCGGCGATCGCCAGGGCGTTGGAGCGCCCCGGCACGCCGATCAGGAGGCGATAGGTCGGGGAAAGGGTCTCCACGTTGAACTCGACCGAGGCGTTCTCGACGCCGGGGGTGGTGTAGGCGAAGCTCTTGAGTTCGGAATAATGGGTCGTCGCCACCGTCAGCGGCCCGCGATCGAGGAGGGTCGCGACGATCGAGCGGGCGAGTGCCGCGCCCTCGGTCGGGTCGGTCCCGGCCCCCATCTCATCGAGCAGGACCAGGCTATCGGGCGTGACCCGCGCGAACATGTCGATCACATTCTTCATGTGTGAGGAGAAGGTGGAGAGGCTCTGCGCGATGCTCTGCTCGTCGCCGATGTCGGCGAAGAGCTGCGAGAAGACCGAGACGACCGAGATCCGGTCGGCGGGGATGTGCAGCCCCGCCTGCGCCATCAGCGTCAGCAGCCCGACCGTTTTCAGCGCGACGGTCTTGCCGCCGGTATTTGGGCCGGTGATCACCAGCACCCGATAGTCCTCGCCGAGCGCGATGTCGATCGGCACGACGTTGCCGGCCAGCAAGGGGTGACGCGCGTGTTGGAGGACGATCCGGCAGGGTGCGTTCTCGTCGGCGATCGTGGGGCTGTTCGCGTCCAGATCGAAGCTGAAGCGTGCCTTGGCGAGCTGGAAGTCGAACTCGGCCAATCCGCCGACGGTGCGCTGGAGCGGGTCGGCGTTCAGCGCCACGACATTGCTGAGCTGGCGCAGGATGCGCTCGATCTCGTGCTCCTCGTCGCGCTGGAGCTGTCGCCAGGCATTGTTCAACTCGACCGTCTCGAGCGGCTCGATGAAGACGGTGACGCCGCTGGACGACGAGTCGTGGACGATCCCACCGACCGCGCCGCGCGCATCGGCGCGCACCGGGATGACATAACGCCCGTCGCGCATCGTGATGATCGGCTCGCGGATGGCGTTGCCGTACTTTTGCGACGTGAGGAGGCCGTTGAGGCGATCGAGGAGGCGGTTATGCGCGGTGCGGAGACTGGAGCGGATCCGCGCGAGTTCCGGCGATGCGGTATCGAGGATCTCGCCGCGCCCGCCGACCGTGCGCCCGATATCGGCCTCCAGGCCAGGGAACTCCTCCACCGCGACGATCACGTCGCTGAGGCCGGGGTAGCGGCCTTCGGGATTCGGGAGCCGCCGGAAAGCGCGCCGCAGGTTGCGCGCCGCGCCGAGCGTGTCCTGGATCTCCAGCAGTTGCGCGGTGTTGAGCAGGATCCCGAGCTGCGCCCCGCGCACGATCTCGCGGATGTCGCGCGCGCCGCGCACGCTGAAATCGGGGACGCTGCCGAGGAGCGCCTTCGCCTCGTCGGTCAGCGCCAGGGCACGCCGGGCGGTCGGGGCATGGTCGCTCGGCGCGAGGTCGAGCGCCAGCTCCGACGCGACGGAGTAGGTGCAGCGATCTTCGAGCAGATCGAGGACTTTATCGAATTCGAGAATCGCCAGGACACGGGCATCCACGGGTATGGCCTCCCAATCGACAGCCCCCGGCATGGGCCGGGGGCTGCACACGGCATACTGAATTGTACACATCGCAAGGACCGTGCGACGAATCGGGGCCGCCAACGCGAACGGGGGCTAGTACTACAGCGACACTTATCCTGTTCTTCGGTGCCAAGACGAGTACGTTCGCGGCCTACCAAACTACCATTGGCGGGCAGGAGCCCAGTACGAACGTCAAAGTGTCGCTGTAGTACTAGTTGCCCGATACGAGGAGTGGCGGCAGTCCTTGTGGCAGGAATGGTCGCAAGGGCAGGACGACCACCGGCACGAAGCGCAAGAAGAGCGGGACCAGTGTCGAGTTGGTCAGTTCGTGCTGCACCAGCGACATCGTCGGGCTGCTGGCGAGGGCGGTGGTGCTGTTCAGCAGTTGCAGGAGCAGGCTGGTGACCATCGTCGCTAATACGGCGGCGAAGATGGCGACCATGATCCCCAGGACACCGCCGCTGAGATTGTTAAAGACGCCGATCCTGCGCGTCAGATTCCGAAGGAAGAAGTTCCGCCCCAGCGCGATCGCGATCGAGAGCGAGGTGACGAACAGGAGCAGCAGGAAGGCGGTCAGGTTGCCGGTGAAAGAGTTCATCTGCGGGAAGAACTGACGCAGGACGAGATCGGTGAACGGCTGATAGAACCACGCGGCCAGGAGCGCGCCGCCGTACAGTCCGGCGAGGGTCGAGAAGACTTTCCCCAGCCCGCCCATGAAGGAGAGTAGCACGGTGCCGCCGAAGAGCGCCATGATCGTTAGATCAAAAAGATTGGTCATTGTGGACAACCCTTTCGCTGGGCGTAACGGCAGGATGATGGCCGGACAATCGGCTTCCTCCGTATTGTACGATCGCATCGGGAGGGAGTAATTGGCCCTTTAGTCCTAACTTCCACCGCCCACGTCCGGCCTCGTGCACCACACCGCCCGGCCGCCGCCGTCGCCGATCTCCGGGCCAGCGATCGCGTTTGCCCGCTTGACAAGAACATCTGTTCGCTCCTATACTGTAGGGAAAGTAGGCGATCGTCCCGGAACGGTGTGCAGGTCACCCGCCAAGGGCGCGGCGGCGAATCCCGGATGGACCGGTACACCAGCGAGAGGGAGCGGGGGGCGTATGAAAGAGCTTTCACCCAGACAGAAGCAGATCCTCACCTTTATCGAGCATTTCCACGCCGAGCGCGGCTATCCCCCGACGATCCGCGAGATCCAGGGTCAGTTGAAGCCGGCGTCGAGTGGCAAGCCGGTTTCGACCAGCGTGGTCGATTACAACCTCAATATCCTCGAAGACCGCAAGCACATTCGCCGCAACCGCCACATCTCGCGCGGGATCGAGCTCGTGCAGGTGCCGGGCGGGGCGGGGAATCGTCTCTCGATCCCGGTGCTGGGGCAGATCGCCGCCGGTACACCGATCGCGGTGCCGGACGATCTGGCCGAGGGCGAGTTCGCCGAGAACATCGAGGTCAACCTCGAACTCCTGCCGCCTCGTACCGATGGCCTCTTCGCCTTGCGCGTCAAGGGGAAATCGATGATCGACGCCCTGGTGGACGATGGCGACCTCGTCATCCTGCGCCGCCAGGAGACCGCCGAGAATGGCGAGGCGGTCGCGGTTTGGCTGAAGGAGGAGCGCGAGACGACCTTGAAGCACTTCTATCTCGAAGGGTCGCGCGTGCGCTTGCAGCCGGCGAACTCGACGATGGAGCCGATCTACACGCGCGCCGACAACGTGGAGATCAAGGGGCGTCTCGTCTCGGTCTTCCGCACGGTCATCGGCTGAGCGCCATACCATCGCTGATGCTCGGGGGCCAGTCGCGCGACTGGCCCTCCTTGCGTCCGGCGCGCTATCCTCTCGCGCGATAGCGTGGCCGAGCGTGTCGCCGTTGCCGCTCGCGCGTATGTCGCATCGCGCACCGCGCACCTTCACCGCGCACCTTGTTGTGTCGCATTGGCAAATCCGCGCGGCCCGTGGCCGGTTGGAGGAGGATCCCTGGACGCACATTCGCCCCCTTCGCTCGCCCGTCTCGCGCCCGAAGCGCGCGCGCTGCTCGACCGGGCGGCGGCGCTCGCGCTGACGCGCGGGGCCGCGCCATACCTGATCGGCGGCAGCGTCCGCGATCTCCTGCTCGGTCGAACGACGATCGATCTCGACGTGGTGGTTGTCGGCGACGCGATCGGCGTGGCGCGGGCGCTGCACGAGGCGCTGAATGGCGCTGACACCGCCCTCTTGCGCGTCCACGAGGCGTTCGGCACCGCGACCGTGATCCCGCGGGAGGGGCCGCCGCTCGACCTGATCACCGCGCGCCGCGAGACCTATCCGGTGCCGGGCGCGCTCCCCGTCGTGACCCCCGGCACCCTGGACGACGATCTCCGGCGCCGCGACTTCACGATCAACGCGATCGCCCTGTCCCACGCTCCCGACACGCGCGGACAGTTATACGACCCGCTCGGCGGGCGAGCCGATCTGGACGCCGGGATCGTGCGGATCTTGCACGCCGACAGCTTTCGCGATGATCCGACACGCCTCCTGCGCGCGACCCGTTACGCCGACCGCCTCGGCTTCGTATTCGATGGTGCGACCGAGGCGCAGTTCGTGGCGGCGCTCGCGGCGCACGTCTTTACGACGATCTCGATCCAGCGCCTGAGCCATGAGTTCGTCCGCTTGCTGGCCGAGGGGCGCGCGGCGGCGATGCTCGATCGACTGGTGGAGGCAGGGGCGCTGATCCAGTTCGCGCCTGCCTTGCGTTGGGGCGCGGTCGAACGCGCAGCCTTCAAGAGCCTTGATGACTTCCAGCGCACTGCACCGATTGTCGAGTTTCAGCCCGGTCTTTTCGGGCCGATCTTCGCGCGGCTGTGGGAATTGCGTTTTGCCCTCTTGGTGAGCAGTCTCACGCCCAACTCCGCGCGCGCCGCCGCGACCGCGCTGGCGCTGCCCGGGCGGGTCGTGGCGCTGGCCGGACAGGTGGCGGCGCTCGTCGCCTCGCTCGCGGCTGAGCCATTGCCGGAGGCCGATTCCGCGCTGGGCCGTCGCCTCGATGCGTATGACGTGGTGGCGCTCGTCGTGGCGCTGGCCTGCACCGATGCACAGCGGGAGCAAGGTATTCTGCTCCGCTATCTGCTGCGCGTGCGCGATGTGCAGCCGCTGCTGGACGGCACGGCGTTGCGGGAGCTGGGCGTCGCCCCCGGCCCGATCTATCGCGAGGCGCTGGCGGCGTTACGCGACTTCAAGCGGGATCGCCCCGCTGCCACCGTCGAGGATGAGCGCGCGTTCTTGCGCGCCTGGCTCGTGACGGCGGGCGTCTGAGCGGCGTACGCTCGCAACGATCGGGCCCGATCGCGCGTATTGTATACGAGGGATCGATGGCACCGGCGCGCTTCGCCGTGTGCGCCGACCGGTGCGGAACCCGACCGAATACAGAGAAAGGATCAGCGAACGCATGCGTGACCTCTCGGGGCAAACGTTCGGCTCGTATCGCCTCGAAGGGTTGCTCGGGCGCGGCGGCATGGGCGAGGTCTATCGCGCGCGGCATCTGCGCCTGACGAATCGCCTCGCCGCCGTCAAGATCTTGCCCGCCTCCTTCGCGTCGGACCCCGACTTCCTGCGCCGCTTCGATCAGGAGGCGAATAGCGCCGCCTCGCTCGACCATCCCAACATCCTGCCGGTCTGGGATTACGGCGAGCAGGATGGCACCCCCTTCCTGGCGATGCCGCTGGTGCCGGCCGGCAGCCTGAAAGAGCTGTTGGAGCGACGTGGACCGCTCTCGCCCACCGAGTCCGAGCGGTATCTGGCCCCGATCGCCGAGGCCCTCGATTACGCCCACTCGCGCGGGATCCTCCACCGTGACGTGAAACCGGCGAACATCCTCCTGCGCGAGGATGGCCGACCGCAGCTGGCCGATTTCGGCATCGCCAAGGCGATCGAGGCCGGGCAGACGCAGGGGTTGACCCAGGCGGGGGGCGGTATCGGCACGCCGGAATACATGGCCCCGGAGCAGATCGAGGGGCGTGCGGAGCCGCGCAGCGATCTCTACGCGCTGGGGATCGCCCTCTATCAGATGCTCAGCGGCCAGCTCCCCTACGACGGATCCACCCCCTACGAGGTGGCGCTGAAGCAGATCAGCAATCCGTTGCCGCCGTTGCGTCGCCTCCGCCCCGATCTCTCCCCGGCTATCGAGGCGGTCGTGGCGCGCGCGCTGGCGAAAGATCCCGCCGCGCGTTACCCCACGGGGCGGGCCTTCGCGGCGGCGTTCCACGAGGCGATCGCGCACCCAAATGCCGTCCCCGCGCCGGTGCCGGGCATCTACGATCAGCGCACCATGCCCCTCCCGGTTGCCCCGGCGCTCGCGGCGGAGTCGGGCGGGCGTGGTGCCGCGTCGCTGCCGCCCTCTGTGTCGGCGTCCGCCCCCTATCCCGCGCCCGCGCCGCCACAACGCGAGGCGGCGCGGCGCAATTCCTCCTGGCCCTTGCTCACCGCCGCGCTGATCCTGGCCGTGCTGATCGTCGGCGTCGGCGGCGTCTTCGCCTTTCGCACGCTCGGTGCGCCGCCCCCGCCGACGCCGACTCGCGCCGCCGTGGTACTCCCGCCGGTCGACCCGACGCTGACCGCCGTGGCCGCGATCAACGCCACGACGGTCGCCGGGATCAACGCGACCGCCACCACCAGGGCCGCGCAGGGGGCGACCGCGACGGCGAACGCCAATGCCGCCCAGGCGACCGCCACGGCGAGCGCCGTCGCGGCGGAAGGGGCGACCGCGACCGCCGTGGAAGGTGCCAACGCGACCGCCCGCGCCGCCAGTAGCGCGACTGCCCGCGCCGCCGCCATCGCCGTGACCGAGAGCGCGAACGCCACGGCGACCGCCATCGCCGCCGCGAGCGCGACCGCGAATGCCAACGCCGCCGCGAGCGCGACCGCGAATGCCAACGCCGCCGCGAGCGCGACCGCGCGCGCCGCCACCCCGGTCCGCACGCCGACCGCGACGGCGCTCCCGCCGATGAACACCGCCGTGCCGCCGACGAGCACGCCCTCGCCCCCGACCGCCGCGCCGACCCGCGCGCCCTCGGTCGTGCCGACCGCCGCACCGAGCGCCGCCCCGACGCGCGCGAACATGGGCAACTGGGGTCCGGCGCTCGCGCCGCTTAGCGGCGGCAAGCGCTACACCGATCCGGCGAAGCGCTTCTCGTTCAGCGTGCCGAACGCCTGGGTGCAGGACCAGAACGCCGACGATCAACTCACCTTCACCCCGGCGGATGGTTCCTCGACCTTCAGCGCGTCGCTCGATCGCCCTACCCCCGCGACGACCCTCGAAGCGTTCAACACCGCAGTCGAGCAGCAGGTGCGCGGCCAACTGACCGGCTACACCGCCATCAGCCTCGATCGCGTGCTGATCGACGGGCATCAGGCGTACCGGCGCGTCTCGCGCGGGACGGCGCAGGGGCAGAATCTCCAGGTGCTACAGCTCTATTTCATCGACAATGCGGTCGTCTATTTCCTCACCTTCGTGACCCGCGCGGAGAGCTTCGAGCGCCTCGCCGCCACCTTCGATGGCGTCGGCGGGAGCTACAAGGTTGGCCCGTAGGATCGCCCTGGCGCGGGTGGGGGATGGGTCCGGGCGCGTGCTATACTCTCGCCACAGCGATGCCCCGGTCGGGGGAGAGGATAGTGTGCGGGACGGTGTGACAGCGTGGGCGAGCGAGCGAGCGGGATAGCCGAGCAGTTGGCGGAGCGCCCGCGCGGCAAGGCCGATCTGCACATCCACACCGCCCACGGTGACGGCCTCGATACGCCCGAGGCGGTCGTCGATTGGGCCGAGTCGCGCACCGATCTCGATCTGATCGCCATCACCGATCACGATGAGGTGGAAGCGGGGTTGCGCGCGCGCGCGTATGCGCTGCGGCGCGGCTACCGCGTGCAGGTGGTGCCCGGCGTGGAGATCACCACGCGCGGCGGCCATCTCCTCGCGCTCGACGTGGAGCGAACCTTTCGGATGCTGCGCCCGCTCGATGAGAGCGTCGCCGAGGTGCGCGCCGCCGGGGGGCTCTGCATCGCCCCGCACCCCTACAGTTGGCTGACGACGAGCATCGGCGAGCGCGGACTGCGGCGGCTGCTCCCGCCGGTCAGTCCGGCCCTGCTCGACGGGATCGAGGTCTGGAATCCGTCGCTGGCCGGGAAGGTCGCCCACGAGCGGACGAAGATCGCCAACGCCCTGCGCTGGGATCTCGCCGAACTCGGTGGCAGCGACGCGCACGCCGTTGACTTCATCGGCAGCGCCTATACCACCTTCCCCGGTCAGACCTGGGACGACTTCAAGCTGGCGCTGACCGCGCGCACCACCCGCGCCTACGGGCGCTTCTGGTCGGCGGCGGAGGTCCGCCCGATCGCGGTGCGCCAGACGGCGCGCGCCTGGTTCCTCAGCCCGACGATCAAGATCCGCCGCACGCTCTCCCGGCGGCGCGCGCTGCCGATCGTCGCCCCCCCGGAGCAGCAGGGCGGGGTCTGATGAAGATTCTGCTCGTCTCGCCCTACGATTTCACCTATCCGGGCGGCGCAAATGAGCATGTCCGTTTCCTCGCGGCAGAGTACCGCTCGTGGGGCCACGAGGTCCGTATCCTCGCGCCCGCCTCACCCGATCGCCCGCTCCCCGACGAGCCGGGATTGCACACGATCGGCAAGCCGGTGGCGGTCCACGCCAACGGCTCGAACGCGCGAATCACCCTCTCGCTGCGCCTGTCGGGGGAGGTCAAGCGTTACCTCGCGCGCGAGCAGCCCGAGGTGATCCACCTCCACGAGCCGCTGATGCCGGCGTTGCCGCTGACGGTCCTTTACCACGCCGAGGCGCGCAAGGTCGGCACCTTCCACGCCTTCGCGGAATCGAATCTCGGCTACTTCTACGCGCGCCCTTTCCTGCAACCCTTCTTCGAGCGCCTCGACGCGCGAATCGCGGTGTCGCAGCCCGCCGCCACCTTCGTGGGGCGCTATTTCGGCGGCGACTACGACATCATCCCCAACGGGATCGAGATCGGCGAACTGGGCGATGTCGCGCCTTTGCCGCAATATCGCGATGGTCGCCCGACGATCCTCTTCCTGGGGCGCTTCGAGGAGCCGCGCAAAGGTTTCCGTTATCTGCTGCGCGCCTTCGCGCTGGTCCGCGAGCAGTTCCCCGACGCCCGTCTCCTCGTCGTCGGTGGCGGGGCGCAGGAGCGTTTCGCCGACGAACTGGCGCGCGTGGGGGCGCAGGGGATCGAATTCACCGGCTATGTGGACAACGTCCTGAAGTCGCGCTATTACGCGAGCTGCGATATCTTCTGTTCCCCCGCGACCCGTGGTGAGAGCTTCGGGATCATCCTGTTGGAGGCGATGGCCTCCGGGCGGGCGGTGATCGCCTCGCGCATCCCCGGTCATGCCAGCGTGATCACGCACGGGGAGGATGGCTGGCTCGTCGCGCCGCAAGATCCGGTGGCGCTGGCGCTGGCGCTGGTGCGGATGCTGGCCGACCGCGACACGCGCGAGCGGATCGCCGCCGCCGGGCGACGGACGGCGCAACGCTATGCCTGGTCGGCCATCGCGCGGCGCGTGCTGGCGGTCTATGGGGCTAGGACAGGGTCGGCGGCGGTCGCCGATCCGGGTGGCTCGCTCCCGGCAGGGGTGCAATGATTAACGAACGATTGCAGGAGTGGGGGCGCGTGCAGGCACGCCGGGCGGCGGCGTGGATCCGCTGGACCGGGCTGACCCCGAACGCGCTGACGATCATCGGCCTCCTCCTCAACTGCATCGTGGCGGTGGTCCTGGGGCAGGGGTATCTGCTGCTCGGCGGTATCCTGGTGCTCGGTGCTGGACTCTTCGATCTGCTCGATGGGGCGATGGCGCGGATCACGGGGCAGATCACGCCGTTCGGCTCGTTCCTCGATTCGACGCTCGACCGCTACTCCGAGGTGATCCTCTACGGCGGGCTGCTCTTCTACATCCTCGGCACCCCGGATGCGCGCGTCGGGACGCTCCTGATCCACCTGACGATCTGCGGGTCGATCATGGTCTCGTACACGCGCGCGCGCGCCGAAGCGCTCGGCTACAAGTTGCAGGTCGGCCTGCTGGCCCGCCCGGAGCGGATCATCATCCTCGCCGCCGGGCTGATCCTGGGCCATCCGCTCTGGGCGCTCTGGCTGCTGGCGATCTTCACCAACGTCACCACCATCCAGCGGATCTACCACCTGTGGAGCACGACGACCCAGGCCGCGCGCAAGCCGACCGCCGATAGCGGCCAGTGAGGACGAACGACCGTTGACATCGTTGTGCCCTCGCGCCCGGCGACCGAGGGCTGACCGAGGCTGCCACGAGCGTCGCGCGTTCGTCGGTCATATCGGCGCGACAGTGGCCGTGCAACGCGCTTGGCCGCGATGTTCGCACTGATCGGGGCGAGCGCGATCGTCGCAACCACGATCGCGCTGATCATCATCCAGCCGCGCGGCCTCAACGAGGCGTGGGCGGCGACCGGTGGCGCGCTGGCGATGCTCCTCTGCGGTTTCGCCACGCTCGGCGATCTCGCGCGGGTGACGCGCGAGGTGTCCGACGTGCTTCTCTTCCTGGTCGGGATGATGGTGTTGACGGCGGCGGTCGAGCGCTCGGGCCTCTTCGATCTCCTGGCCTTGCGTACGGCGCGCGCGGCGCGCGGCTCCGGCATCCTCCTCTTCCTCGGCATCTTCGGCCTCGGCTTCGCGATCACCGCGCTCCTCTCGCTGGACGTGACCGTGCTGATCCTCACGCCGATCGTCTACGCCCTCACCGCGCGCCTGAAGATCGCGCCCTTGCCCTATCTCTTCATCTGCGCGCTGATCGCCAACGTCGGCTCGCTGCTGTTGCCGATCAGTAACCTGACCAATCTGCTCGCCTACGGGCTGCTCGGGCTGTCGTTCATCAGCTTCGCGCGCCTGATGGTGCTGCCGCAGATCGCCGCGCTCGTCGCCACGATCGGCCTCCTCTATCTGCTTTGTCGGCACCAGATCCCGCGCCGCTTCGACCCGACCGACCTGCCGGATCGCCCGGAAGGATCGGAGCCACGATTCCTGCACACCGCAGCGCTCGTTCTCGCGGCGGTGCTGGTGGCGTTGCTGGTCGCCGGAACCCTCCGCTGGCCGATCGCCGTGCCGGCGCTGGTCGGTGGGGCGATCATGGGCGGCATCGCGATCCGGCGCGGCGCGGCCAGTGTGCGCGCGCTCGCCAGGGACGTGTCCTGGAGCGTTCTCCCGTTCGTGATCGGCATGTTCACGATCATTCGTGGGGCGGAGCGGCTCTGGCTGGACCGCCTCGGCGGCGTGAATCCCGGCGCTGGCGGCCTGTCCGATCTGCTCCGCGTCGGCTTCGCGGCGGCGTTCGGCGCGAACCTGATCAACAATATCCCGATGATCGGCGCGCTGATCGGGCTGCTCGGCAACGCCGCGCCGCCCGCGCGGGAGCCGCTCGCCCTGGCGGCGCTGCTCGGGGTCAACCTCGGTTCGATCGTCACCCCGTTCGGCTCGCTCGCCACCCTCCTCTGGCTGGCGATCGTCCGCCGCAAGGGCGAGCAGCTCTCGTCGCTCGGCTACATGCGCGTCAGCATCGTCATCGCGCCACCCACGCTCCTGTTCGCCACGCTGGCGCTCTGGCTCGTCCTGCGCTGATGCCCCTCCGGGAGGTAAGATGGTGGCCCCGCTGCCCGATCTCCGCGCTGTCCACCGCCTTGTCACCGCCTATTTCCCGCGCGGCGCTGCCCCGCAGATCGAGCGTGCGACCGACGGTGGTTCGACCTTCGTCTACCGGATCACGCGCGGCGACGAGCGCTTCTATCTCCGCGTCCTGCCGGAGATCGGCGATTCATTCGCCCCGGAAGCCCGCGCGCATGCGCTATTGCGCCAAATGGGCGTGTCGGTCCCCGAGGTGCTTGCCTACGAACATCGTCACGCCGAACTGGGGCTGTCGGTGATGCTGACCACCGAGATCGCGGGCGAGCCGCTGAGCAGCCCGACGGGCGAGATCGAGCGTGCCGCGATCCTGTTCGAGAGTGGGCGTGAACTGGCGCGCATCGATAGTATCCCGGTCTCCGGGTTCGGCTGGATACGGCGCGACTCACCCGCGGTGACGGCGCTCAGCGCCGAACTGCCGACGAACGGTGACTTCCTCCTCGGTGAGTTGACGGCTGATCTCGCGTTGCTGTCGTCGCGTGGCCTCGCACAGGTTGAGCGCGTGGCGATCGAGGCGGCGGCTGCGCGATGCACCACCTTGCTAGATACGTCGCAGGGATGGCTCGCGCACGGCGACTTCGATCCGACGCATATCTATGGTCAGGATGGGCGCTACACCGGGATCATCGACCTCGGCGAGATGCGCGGGGCCGATCGCGCCTACGATCTGGGGCATTTCGCGTTGCGCGCGTGGGAGGCCGACCGCTCCTCCGATCTCGGCGCGCTGCTCGCGGGCTATACCGCCATAGCCCCTGTGCCGGATGATATGATGCGGCGGATCACATTGGCGGCTCTACTGATCGGTGTACACGCGCTGGCTCGTCGCCTACGCAAGCGCGCCGCGCTGAGGCTCTCCGACGACCTGTTGCGCGGGGTACGACGAGCACTCATGCTCCTCCACGAGTGAGAGGGGACAGATTGTTTGTGCCATTGTTCGCGCGTCGCGCCCGCTGGTATGATCGTGGTGAATGATGGAACCGACGAAGGGTAGCGAGGTAGCCGTGTCGCTCGCGCCGCGCCATATCGCGATGGTCGCCCCATTCGGCCTCGCGCCGAAAGCGACGACGAGGGGTCGCGCCCTGCCGCTAGCGGCGGCGCTGGTCGCGCGGGGGCACCGTGTCACGCTGATCGTCCCGCCGTGGGACGATCCGGCGCGGAGCGGGCAGGAGTGGGTCGAGGACGGGGTGACGATCCGGCACATCTCCCTGCCGCGCCGCTTCGAGACCGCCGGGATCGTCGCGCGCCTCCGCGCCGCGATCCGCGCCGCCCGCCCCGATCTCGTCCATGTCTTCAAGCCGAAAGGGCACGGCGCGCTGGCCGCGCTCGGCCTGGAGCGGCGGTATCCGGTCGTGGTCGATACGGACGACTGGGAGGGCGCGGGCGGCTGGAACGATAGCGGCCTCTACAGCCAGGCCCAGCGGGCGCTCTTCGCCTGGCAGGAGCGCGATGCGCCGCGCCGCGCCGCCGCCGCGACCGCCGCGAGCCGGACACTGGAGGGGCAACTCTGGGGCTTCGGTCTGGCACCCGAACGGGTCGCCTATCTGCCGAACGGCGTTGCCCGCGCGCGGCATGGCGATTGGGCGCGCGCGCGGGAGTCCGCGCCTGCGGTGCGCGCGCGGCTCGGACTGGGGGATGCGCCGACGGTGCTCCTCTACACCCGCTTCGTGGAGTTCCCGCCCGCCCGTGCCGTGGCGATCCTGCGCGGCGTGCGCGAGCAGATCCCCGACGCGCGCCTCCTGGTGGTGGGGCACGGCTTCGGCGGCGAGGATGCGGCGCTGCACGAGGAGGCGCGGCGCGCGGGGCTCGGTGCGGCGATCCACCAGTTGCCGTGGGTGGGGTGGGACGATCTGCCCGCGACCCTCGCGGCGGGGGACGTGGCGATCCTGCCCTACGCGGATACGCTGATCAACCGGGCCAAGTGCTCGGTCAAGGCGCTCGATCTGCTGGTGGCCGCGCGCCCGGTCGTGGCCGACGCGGTCGGGCAACTGCGCGAGACGATCGTGCCCGGCGAGAGTGGTGTGCTGGTGCCGCCCGATGAACCTGCGGCCTTCGCCCCGGCGGTCGTGGCCCTGCTGCGCGATCCGGCGCGACGGGCGGCGCTCGGCGTGGCGGCGGAGCGCCGTGTCTGGGAGCAGTTCGATTGGGCGTATCTCGTCGTGCGCGCGGAAGCGTTGTACGCGCGCGCGTTCGCCCGGCACGCCGGGTCGGCCCGCCGGAAGGGTGGGCGATGAGCCTGCTGACGCGCCCCGCCGCCCCGCTCGCCGCCCCGCGCACGCCGACCGCCGTGCGCGGCAAGCTGGTGCCGCTGGCGCTGATCGTCCTCGCCTGCATGGCGGTCTATGCGCTGTTCATCCCCCGGATCATGGCCGCGCTGGATCCGCTCACCGGCGACGAGCCGTTCTACGTGATGACGGCCCTCTCGCTCGCGCACGATGGCGATCTGGACGAGACGAACAACTACGCGCAGGGGGACTATCGCGCCTTCTACCCGCCCGATCCGCTCCCGGCGAACTGGCAGGGCTGGCCCGCGTTCCCGCGCGAGTTGCCGCCCCACGCGGCCCACAGCGTGCGCCCCGGCCTCTACTCGAAGCACGGGCTGGGGGTGGCGATCCTGATCCTGGTGCCGTATCTGCTCGGCGGTCGCCTCGTCACGATCCTCTTCCTAAACCTGGTCGCGGCGCTGGTCGCGGCGAATATTGTCTTGCTGGCGCGGCGCTACGGGCACGGCTGGCTCGGGGCGGTCGCGCTGGGGGTTCCGCTCGTCTTCGCCGATCCACTGATGAGCTATGCGTACCTGATCTTCCCGGAGATCTTCGCCGCGCTGGCGATCATCTACGCCTACCGCCGCGGCCGCGAGGCGCGGAATACCGCCCCGCAATGGTTGGGGGTGGGGCTCGCTCTCGCGATCCTCCCCTGGCTGCACGCGCGCTTCATCCCCGCCGTCCTCGGTCTCGTGGCGCTCCTGATCGCCGGGTGGCTACGGGAGTCGTCCTGGCGACGGCGACTCGCGGCGCTCCTGCCACCCCTCTGCTCGGCGGTCGCGCTGCTGACCTACTATCTGGCGATCTACGGGAAGCCGTTCCCTTCGACCGAGGATCACGCCGGGTTCAATACGCCGCCCGAGATCGTCAACGCCGCCTTCGGCCTCTTCCTCGATGAGCAGTGGGGTCTGCTGATCCACGCCCCGATCTATCTGCTGACCGCCGTGGGGTTCGGTGTCCTCTGGCGCACGCGGCGCGGCGATCTGCTGGCGATCCTGGCGGTCGCCCTGCCGTACCTGGCGCTCGTCGCGTTCTACCGGGTCTGGTGGGGGGAATGGGGTCCGGCGGCGCGCTATCTCGCCCCGCTCGCCCCGCTCGCGATCGCGCCGCTCGCGGCCTGGGCGGGGCAGGTCCGCCGCGCGGTCGCGGTCGTCACGGTGGGGCTGCTGGCGCTGCCCGGCCTCGCGATCATGGCCGGTTTCCTCGCCGCGCCGCAACTGATGTACAACCAGCCGGACGGTTTTAACGCCCTCTTCACCAGTTGGGCGGCGAGTCGCGGCGAGGTCTGGCCGAAGTTCTTCCCGTCCTTCCAGCCCTACGCCCCCTCGCCGATCCTGGTGCGCCAGCTCTGGTCGCTCTGGCTGGCCCTCCTGGCGGCGTTGCTCTGCGGCCTGGGCTTGCTCCTGCCGCCGAGGGGGGACAGAGCGAAGGAATCGACCGCCGCGCGGTCGATCGGGGAGCCATGAGCGCCCGACCAGGGAGCTATGCGCGTCAGGGTGCCGTGAGCGTGTAGAGGCGGATGATTTTCTCCTGGAGGTCGGTCACGGCGAGCAGCCCGAGCGGCGTGATCGCGATCCCGCGCGGCGATCCGGCGACCGGGAAGGAGCCGACGAAGCTGCCCGTCGCGCTGTAGAGCATGACGCGGCTCCCGCTCGCATCGACCAGCGCGATCCGCCCGTCCGGCAGGCTGGCGAGCGACCCGGCATTGAGGGTATCGCTGCGGGGCGCGGCGCGATTGAAACGGACCTGACCGGCGGCGCTGACGCCGCGCAGGCGCGCGCCGTCCGGCTCGTAGATGACGACGTTGCCGCCCGCATCGGCCAGGGCGATGGTAGGCTGGTCGAACGTGATCGGCTGTTTGCTGCCCCCGAGCGGCTCCGCCACCCCCAGGGCGCGCGGATCGAGGCGCACGATGTGATTGGCGGCGGTCTGCGCCACGTAGACCTTGCCGTCGAGGCCGAGACCGAGGCCGCGCGTGGCGGTCGTCCCTTCCGGCGCGAGGGCCAATCCGAGGAAGTTTCCCTGACTGTCGTAGCGCCCGATCCGCCCGGTATCGGCGTCGAGGACGAGCAGGACGTTGTCGGGCGTGGCGATGACCGCCCACGGCTGGCCGATCTGCGCCGTCGCCCATTCGCCGCTGTAGACGCCGTTCGCCCCGAAGTGGACGATCGCGCCGCGCGCCGTATCGGCGACGTAATAGCCCCCCTGGCGGTCGATCGCCAGGGCGCGCGGCGTGTTCAGGTGGCCGCCATTCTCGCCGACCCCGATCGTCGCGACCTCCTGGCCGATGTCGTCGCGTGGGGTGGCGTTGGCCTGGGCGGTGCCGCCTTCGGCGATCCGGCGGGCGGCGGCGGTCTGCTCGACGATCGCGGCGGGTGCGAGGGTCGCATACTCATCCGGCCCGACGATGCCGCGCCCGGTGGCGAGACCGCTGACCTGATAGTCGCGCCAGAGGTAGAAGTCGCGCGTGGCGATCGTCGGCCCCTGCGCGGCTAGCGTGGCGGGCGCGGCGCTCCAGAGGGCGAAACCCGCCACATTCAGCAGGACGAGCGCGGCGGCGACGCTGACGGCCACGAGTTGCGCGCCCGGCTCCCGCAAGCGCTCCCGGCGCAGCAGCGCGTCGAGCGCGCAGGCGACGAAGGCGTAGCCGGGCAGGAGCAGCAGGATACGGATGGTGGCGTGCGGGTCGCCGCCGCCGAAGAGCCCGGCCAGCAATGGCGGGATCAGGGCGAGGCACCACCAGAGCGCCGCCTTGCGTCCCAGCCGCAGGGCCATGATGGCCCCCGCCACGGCGAGGAGGGCGCTGAGCGGATCGCGCCACGCCGCCGCGCTCGGATCGAGCGCCCCACCGGTGAGGACGGCGAAGAGCGCGCCACCGAACGCCCGGCTGCGTGCCGCGAGAGCGGCGAGCGGCCCCGCGCCCGACGCGCCATCAAGCGTGAAGGGGATCGCCGCGCGCAGTCCCCCACCCCCGGCGAGGGTGGCGAGCAGGAAGATCAGCAGGGCGAAGCCACCCGCGAAGAGGAGTCCGGCGGCGGTGCGGCGGGTTGCCGGGGTCGCGGCGGCGGCGTCGCGCCGGAGGGTGATGCCGAGCCAGATCGCCAGCGCGAGCAACGTGGCCCAACCCGCCACCCCGTCGAGGAGGAGTGCGGCGGCGCTGATACCGCAGAGCGCCCAGGCACGCCCGTCGCCACGTTCGCGCGCGGAGGAGGAGCCACGCGGTGAGCGGGGCCAGCAGCAGGATGGCAGGGTCCGCCTCGCCGCCACGCCCGGCCAGGAGCGCCGGGCGCGAGACGCCGAGCAGCAGGGTCGCGCCGAGCGCCGGGACGATGCCGACAAAGCGGCGCAACAGGGCGTAGAAGGGGACGAGCGCGGCGACGACGCAGAGCGCCGTGAGGAAACGTTCGAGGGGGAGGGTCGTCCCGAAAAGCGCCCACGCCTCGGCTAGGATCGCGGCGAACCCCGGTGGCGAACCCGCCGCCCCGACCCCCGCGTTGATCCGCAGCGCCTCGCTCGCGCGCGCCAGTTCGGCCCCGGTGAGGAAGTCCGGGAAGCTTTCCGGGAAGAGGACGCGCAGGGCGAGCGCGCCGCCCACGATCGTCCAGAGCGCCGCCCGCTCGCGCGCCGCGAGGCGAGGCAGCAGGGCCGGGATCGGCAAGGTGCGGCGGCGGCGTGCGGCATCGGGGCGCGACAGCGGCGCGGGGTGAGTGGTGGGGATTGCGGCGGGGGCGCTGATGGCGGATGGGTGCAGCGTCGGTATGTGGCGTTGTTGGGCGGCGGGGCGCAGTTCGACCACCGCGAGCCAGCGATCGAGCGCGACCGCGACCGCGATCATCCCCACCACGATCAGGAGGTAGAGGGCGAGATTCGCCACTGGCGGCAGGGTCAGCGGGAGACTCATGTCGGCGTTTACCCCTCTCTACATGTACGCGCGCGGTGCGCGTGCTGGCCCTTCCAGCCTAGTCGCGCCGCGTCGTCGGTCGCTATCACCCGATGGTCCTAGAAATACTCTGTTTGTGTCGCCGATGGTGTAGAATCACGGCATGGAACTGTCCGAATAATCGTATCCGACGCGCGCTTTCGCCGTTGGGATGGACGCGGTGCTCATCGTCCGTGGTGTGACCGATCGCGTCGCTATACGTAGATAGTGCGCGAGTAGCTGTTACGGCCTGTGCGGGGGTACGGGCCAGGATCGTTCATGAGGACAGGGAGGGTATCGATGAACCTGGACATCGGCAAGGCGTTCACATTCTTTACGGACGATCCACGATGGGTGGCGAAGCTGGCGATCGGCGGCGGCTTGGCGATTGCTTGGGTTCTTGCATTTTTCACCATCGTCGGGTGGATTCCGATTGGCCTCATACTCACAGGCTATCTTGTCCAGCTGGCGCGAAACGTCATTATGGGATCGCCTACCCCACTCCCTGAATGGGAGCATTGGGGCGAGCGGATGATTGACGGCTTCAAGGCTTGGCTCATCGCTTTCGTGTACTCCCTCCCGGCCACGATCATCGCCGCTGCCTTCTCTTTCCCGGCGATACTCAGCTCGATCCGCGACTCCGCCAGGGGCGTTAATTCGAGTGGCGCGACGGCTGCCGCGACGGGCCTCAGCTATGGCGGGAGTTGCCTGGCCTGGATCGTCGGTATTATCGTCGGCTTGTTCGTTCCGATCGCCATCGGTCGCTATGCGGCAACGAGCAACTTCGGCGAGGCGTTCCAGTTTGGCGCGATACTTAATACCTTGCGACAACATTTCGTCACCTACCTCATCATCACTCTGTTAGGCGGCATCGTCCTGTCGATCATCACCGGCCTGGGTTTCATCGCCATTTGTATTGGCGCGGGTTTCACCTGGTTCTACTCGCAGTTGGTGTTGTATCACCTTTATGGTCAGGCACAGCGCCAAGCACAAGGTAACGTATCCTCCGGCTATGGTCAGCCGCCGATGTATGGCGAGCCGCGCCCCTTCTAAGGGTCTTCCACGCAATTAGCTATCCCGGTGCAGCCGGAGTTGGCAGGATGTCGATGAACCACTTGCCGAGGGTGGGATGCCTGGTGAGGTGCGTCTCCACGTCGGCCATCGCCTCCTTGGTC
>JAABUP010001726.1_pt1 | contig 44917 bp, 46 predicted proteins | sample 5559201 | NCBI WGS metagenome assembly JAABUP01 (sample SAMN10711887, study PRJNA513373) | rock metagenome | isolation source: Antarctica rocks | place: Antarctica
AGATGTGTATAAGATTCTCAAACAATCAGAAATGAGCTTATCAGAGCATAAGTCATGAGATCACAAAATACCGCTATTGAATGACAAGCAACCAAAGTGAATGCCACTGTACTCAATGAGCAAAGATCAACTCAAGAAAGTCAAAACTTACCTTGATGAGAATCTCAAAAGAGGATTCATCAGATCATCAAAGTCATCAGCAGAATACTCAATCCTGTTTGTATTAAAGAAAAATGACACAAAGCAACTATGTGTCAACTACAGACAACTCAACAAGATAACTAAACAAGACAGTTATTTCTTACCGTTAATCAAAGAGTTACAAGACTGATTAGGCAGAGTCAAGTGGTTCACAAGTCTGAACTTGAAAGAAGCCTATTATCAAGTACAAATGAAGAAAGGCAAAGAATGAAAAACGGCATTCTGAACAAGATACAGACACTATGAATACACTGTCATGCTGTTTGAGCTCAAGAACACCCTCACCACCTTTTAAAGATTAATCAATGACATGTTGAGAGAATATCTTGATGATTTTACAATCACATACCTCAATGACATTCTGATATACTCAGATGATCTTAAGATGCACCGCAGCCACATGCACAAGGTACTAGAAAAGCTCAATGAAAGGGCTTTGTATGTGAAGAAGTCAAAAAGCAAGTTCAAAGCAAAGGAAATTGAATTCCTTAATTATATTATTCAATCTGAACAAATTGAGAAGAACTCAAAGAAGACAGACACAGTCAAAAACTGGCCTTTGTCAAGACAAGTCAAGAAAGTACAAGCCTTTCTGAAATTAACAAACTACTATTGAAAGTTTGTACCTAATTATGCAAAGATTGCAGAACCCCTCACACAACTAACACACAAGAACAAGAAATGACATTGAGATAAAGAACAGAAGGATGCGTTTCACGCATTAAAGAAAAGCTTTAGCAGAACGGCACACCTGAGAATACTCAATTCAACATGCAAGAAGGTACTGAAAACTGACGCATCAGATTTCACAGTAGGTGCATGCTTGTATCAGATTGAGGATGAGTGACAGAGACTCATAGTCTATCAATCTAGAAAACTATCAGAACTGAAGAAAAGATATGAGGTTCACAACAAGGAACTTCTTGCAATAGTGAAAGCATTGCAAGATTGAAGACCTTATCTTGCAGATACTGAGAAGTCTATTCAGATCTACACAAATCACAAGAATTTGAAGAACTTTGCAACAATGAAACAGTTGAATTGACAACAGGTTTGCTGAGCCAAACAGTTAGCCAATTACAAATTTCAAATTCATTATAAGAAGAGTAATGAGAATGGTGAAGCAGACACTTTAAGTAGACAGCCTGATCATGAAGAAGTGAAAAAGATTCACATCAAAATTCTGAGTGAAGACAACAAGAGAATCCTCACAAAAGGCTTAGCAGCAACATACAAGATGAAGTAAACTCTCTTGACAGATGAAGAACTGATACAAGTATGTCACAACAACAGGGTCAATGAACATCTTGAAGTCAAAAGAATCAAGGATCTCATACAAAGAAGGCACAATATCAGTGACCTTAAAGATTGAATCACTGAGTACATTGTCAGATGCAATTCATGTTGCAGAAACAAGATTCAGAGAGATAAAAAATATGATGAGGTAACACAACTAGACGCATCAGATGCGTCATGGAAGTCAGTTACTATGAACTTCATCACAAAGTTATCAACATCAAAGAATTCAGCATGAGGAGTGAAGTTTGACAGTATATTGACTATAGTTGATAGATTGATCAAGTACACAATGTTCATTTCATTTAAGAAAACCACAACGGCATCAGTGTTGATGTACACCATACTGCAAGAGTTGATTAACAATCATGAGCTATCAAAGAAGTTTATCATCAACAAAGACAAGCTGTTCACAAGCAAGTTTTAAGAAATGCTCACAGCAGAACTCAAAATAAATCATAAAATGTTGACAGCATACCACCCACAGACAAATGAGCAGAGCAAACAAATGAATCAGATGGTTGAAACATACTTGAGACACTATGTCAATAGAAATCAGAACAACTAAGTACAACTGTTGTCAATGGCACAGTTTGTGTACAATAACACACAAAACAAAACCACAGAAGAAACACCATTTCAAGCAAATTATGAATATAACCTGAAGGTATGACAAGAACTGCAAGCACACAAATCACAAAGTCAGAAAGCAATATTGAATATTGCAGAGATCAAAAAGCTGCACAGGGATCTGATGAACAGAATTCAACAGCAATCAGAACAAACAACAGAGGTAAAACCTTTTGTGGTTGAAGAGAGAGTTTATCTAAGAACAAACAATATTCATGTAAAGCAAAGAAGCAAGAAGTTAAACAACAAAAGCATAAAATTGTTCAAAATCAAGAGAAACATCAAAGGGTTAAGCTATGAGCTAGACTTACTCAAGAAAATGAGAATACACTCAGTATTTTATGTGTTCATGCTTCAGTGTTGCAATCAGTTCATATCACTTCAAATCATCAAAACATCTGTTGAACCTGATGAGAAGTATCAAGTTGAGAACATTCTAGAAAAACAGATGATTAGTGAGAAAGCCCACTATCTCATCAAATGAAAAGAATACAATACCTCAGAAAACACATGAAAGCTCAAAGAAAACCTACTCAACTGTGCAAGAACACTACAACAGTTTGAGAGAGAGGCTCAGAGTCAATAAAGAAGCTAGAACTCATTGACTTTAATAAGAAATCAAGGTTAAAAGGATCAGAGAAGTTTTCCTCATCCTCAGTTTCATTGTTATCATTGTTCAGTTCAGAAGCAACACAGCAAACTTTGATGACTGCACAAGACTCATTCTGTTTCAAAGTCTTGAAAAGATGAAGAACCTTCACATTCAGCTTGAAAAGGTGCTCAGCCTGTTTCACACGCTCATTCATAGCCACCTCAAGTTCAGATTTCAGCTGAAGGTGAGCATGATTCAGAGAATCTAATGATACTGACACACACAGACAACCATGATGGGTACACTCAGAACACTTTGCATAACCTGTCATAATAATGCAGAAAGAAAGGGCAGCTGAACAGTGATCACAAGCAATGAGAGGAGTGAAATTAAAGATTGCAATGGTTTTTGCAGAGCAAAGACAATTGTGCTGCTTATAAGAAGGCATGACAGTGGAAAAGCTATCTGTCTTTATACTCTCACTTATATAGACACTAAAGAACTAGTGCTTAGAAGAAAAGAAATTGTGTTACAGTCAGACTGTAACCAGCTAGTGTGTTCTAGAGAATACACAAGAAGAGTGTATACCTGAACATAAGCTCACACAGCTTTATATGCTCATGGTGAGCTCAGCAAGGCAATAGACCTTTGATAGGTCTATCAGCTCTATTGCTCTATAGCAAGCAAAGTGAGCACAGTGATTCTATAGTATATAGTAGAACCATTTCCTCTATGGAAATGGGTCATGTTCAACTCAATACAAGTTATCAACTACTGGTTTACCCTACACTGCGCACTGAGACTCGTATATCAACAAGCACAAATCTTTAGCCCTAATATTCAAGGCATCTCAGATCAGAATGTAACACAACCCTTATCTGTACAAAGCAGACAAACATGTGTCAACAGACATTGACAATCATATAACAATCTTTTCAGAAGCTTAAGGCACAACCTTAAAGAAAAAAAGAGAGGTGATGTCATAAGTTGAACTCATACTAAGGTCTTATGGTCTAGTTGCTTACTAAGACTTTAAGACTAAAGCACATTATCTTTTTGCTTCTGTATGAAGCTCTTCTTTTTCTCTTCATAGTATTCTTCTTGTATTTAAAAATTATCAATTGAGCGTCAGTCTCATTGCAAACCTGTGACAATAATGAAGAAAAGACTACAATGAAGGCTATGAAGAGTGAAAAATAGAAGAAGAATATATTACAAAATAGGTCACCCATCAGTTATACTATCAACAACAGCTTTCAGTATATTTGATCTATCACTCAGAGTCTTAAATTTGTCTATTCTACACCTGAGAATATATTTGATGAGGCTGAGAAGGTTGATTCACTGTTGTAATGAGAGTTGTTGATGTGAAAGAGATGCATCTTTAAAAAGATTATATTATTACTTAATATTAAAGTCTTCAATGATTCTACAAATTAGCTAAGGTTTAAGCACTATACTATTAGATATAACTTCATACTTATTATATTCAATTTGATGTAGTTGTTATTAAGTTATTAACATTGACATTTTGAGCATTTGTGAACACTCACCTTTTTGGTGTATTTACATAGTAAATGAACGCGCTTCACTATGAAATAGTGTATTTTGAACCCAGGCCCTATACAGCCGACGATTAATAAGCAGAATGCGCTAACCGAATGAGGCTGCAGGGCCTGGGGTTCCGAGGTAAGTTTGTCCATCCAAACCATCATGCAGTGCATGTCAGCATTCCGAAACTTTCCCTCTTGAAGTTTTCAACCTTCCCGTCGAATGGTCGAAAATGTCGCACAATGCCTACGCATGCTTCCAGATTTTGAGTCTAGATTTCACTAGTACCTTAAGTACTCTGGCTTTGTCGAGCAACTCCTAGTTTCTCCAAAAGTCCTCATGGATCCAGTAGCTGATGGAGATGATCGCTCGGCTTCTTGTCATGAATTATCAGGACATGGACAAATCAATGGGGACGACACCGTTGACGTCAACGGCCCTGAGCACAAGATCAGCCCTCACCAATTCTCCAAGCCCAACGAAAAGAGTTTCAGATGGCTAATACAGAATTTCACGCCATCGTGGGTTCACAACGTGGTGTTTCCCCACATGTACTGCATGTATAATTGACGAAAGCTATTTTATAGATGGTTCTCTGTCACTATGGGAACTGGCATCGTCTCAATTCTTCTACATAACCTGCCTTACAATGCGACCTGGCTTTACTGGATATCGGTTGTCATCTTCGCGCTCAATGTCCTTCTTTTTGCCGTGTTTACCTGCATCTCAATTCTTCGGTACATCATGTATCCGGAGATATGGGCGGCTTTGCTGCGACATCCGACGCAGTCCCTGTTCCTGGGGACCTTCCCGATGGGTTTTGCAACAATTGTCAACATGGTCGTCTTTGTATGCGTACCGGCTTGGGGTCCGTGGGCCGTCACTCTGGCTTGGACGATGTGGTGGATCGACGCAGTGGTGTCTGTTGCTATATGCTTTTACCTACCCTTCGTAATGTTCGCCACCCTGTTTCATTCTTGTCTCTGCAGTACGAAGTGCCTCATCTGACAAGTGTTGACTTGCAGTATGTACTTCCACGAAACCAAACTCTCAAGCATGACAGCGGCCTGGCTACTCCCGATCGTCTCTACCATAGTCGCCGCGGCGTCGGGGGGTATTGTTGCGGAGGTCCTGCCTAATCCCCATTTTGCACTGTGGACAGTCATCGTCAGCTATGTTCTATGGGGCACTGGTGTACCTCTTGCCATGATGACTCTGGGGATTTATTTCCATCGATTGACCGTGCACAAGCTCCCACCCCAGGAAGTCATAGTATCTGTGTTCCTCCCGCTCGGCCCGCTAGGTCAAGGCGGGTTCGGCATCATGCAATTGGGCAAAGTTTGCATGCAGATCTTCCCAGAGACACATACGCTCGTTCCCTCCGCTGGGCCCACTCTTTACGTTCTCGGCTTCATCCTCGCGCTGATTATGTGGGGGTTTGGACTCGTATGGTTCTTCTTCGCACTCGCCTCCATCAGCCGATCAAAGTTCCCATTCAACATGGGTTGGTGGGGCTTCACGTTTCCCATTGGTGTATTTGCGGTCGCAACCACGACGTTTGGTAAAGAGATGCCTTCAAAGTTCTTCAACATCCTCGGGTCGGTATGTGGACAGCTCTGCTACTCACGTCAAGTCTCACTATATTGCAACATCTGAGCTGACTAGGCGGATCTCTAGATATTCTCCGTTGCGGTTGTTCTGCTTTGGATTACCGTGGCTGTGGGCACCGTCAAGAAGTCGATGACAGGTGAGATGTTTTATGCACCGTGTCTGCAAGATATCAAGAGAGATAAACCGGAAGTGGCGGAGTTGGAAGACAAGCATGTGTGATTGAATAGCGTAACTGTTCCCTTGCGTCGAACATCTCATTTTGTACGGTAGCATGTCAACTTCAGCGTAACTTAGAGAGATAAAGAAAGGTAGCTCGGTCATGGGTAGATATCATTGGAAACCCAATTCAATCCAAGTTCGCTACTACTACTGACTCCCTTTCCAATCAAGAGAGAAATAAGTACGAGTAACTCGGAGAAACACCGCCCTACATCGCTTATGTAATACACGACCCGTTTCATCGAACGTCTACAGAATCTCAACGTTTCCGGCCAGGAGTGGGGGGGTGTTCGAGGGTTCGTGAGATTTTTCAAAAGGAGAGGTTTGAAGGAGATTTAAGGTGTTTGTCCAAAGGGGTTGGGACGAAGTATGGTGGGAATCTGTTGAAGTACAATGTGGAGGAGGAGATTGAGAGGTTGAACGTGGGTGAGATCTGTCGTGATACTGTCCGAGGGAATACCAAGCGTTTTGAGCTGACGTTGCTGCTCAGCGTAGACGTACTGGGAAAAGTTGAAAGCGTACGTTGTGGTTGCGATTGGGTTGATGGTCGATCCCCAAGGAAAAAGGACATGCATATAGGCAATGGGTGCGTTTTTACAGGCTTAGCAATGAGTCCGTTCAAGCTCAGAATGAAAATCCTAGGGTTAGTGAAGGCCCCACACGACGAGACCTGGCTGTGCCCCTTACCCTCAGAGCAGTTAAATGTAAGCTTCCATAACCGGGAATCCTTGAGTGAATTGCAAACCGATGAGCGATTCAGGGACACGGCGACAACCTACAATCCATCGGCCGCGGTTTCGGTGTCACAACCGGCCAATATGCCGCTGCGGCTAGCTCAACAAACATAGAGATATTACCTCATGCATTTATATATGTTTTGGTGTCGCTGCGTAAGGTGAGTCGTGGTTGGGTCAAGGGGTATGGGTATGTCATTGTCGACGAGGCTTTCAAGATCCTTGACGAAGTGTGACATGCTTCGCGAGTTCGATGATGTCCGTGTATATGTCGTGACTACCTAGTGCTGGTGGAGGTCTGCAGCCCTGATATAGGTGCACAGGCTGAGCCCTGACAATGCGGTACTGAATTACTGCAATTGGGTGAACTCTTGCCTACACGGCGGCTTTTGAGGTCCATCATGCACGATATGGCAAGCTTAGAGAGTTCAACCAACGCATCCGGTGCACGCACAGAAATCACATCAAGGTGTGAGAACGGTGGTAGGGTAGTTCTTATAATCAACTAAATACATTCGCCATCGATGCCGCTAAGTTATCGCAGAAAACAATCATGATAATGTGATGGATTAACGCCTACTCATGCCAAAAGTGCCCAAGCCTGGCCGTGGTCTAAGCTGTCTTGAGACTGTTGCACGTTCGCCGCAAAATCGACTGTCATCGTAAGTCGTGGAAAAAGAAGATATTGAAGAAGGGGATCCACACTCTGAGTCTCCATTCCCAAGCGAAAGCCCAGACAAGCTGGTGCTTGGAACGAAACTCTCTCGTTTTGGTTTTGAGCGAGTTGTAGGTCGGTCTGAAACTTGCAGCTGTGACATTGCTGCCGGTGGATTCTGATGCTGGGTTGAAGGATCAGGCGGAAAAATAGCATCTGATAACATAACTCCTGCATCTAATTGTTGTGATGGTGGCCCAGGAGTAGGAGCTGGAGCCGTTATGGAAGATTGGCTGGGCAGACGCTTCGGAGCGGAAATAAAGAGCCACATCTCTTGCATCATCATTCCGCCCAGAAGTATCATGCCCACCATATCATATGCGTCATTCATGCTGTCGTGTGATGAAGCACTGCCCAACAGAATCGAGATTGCAAGCTCGACTGCAAACAACAAGATATCGGAAAGACTCCAAACGGCTTTCGTCTTTCCGGTAGCTTCCAACAATGCACGACCTGCGATGGTGGCCGGTACACCCAAAGCACCAAGTCTCAGATGCAGCGCGGTTTGAGGCCGCGCAATTGCAGCCTTCCAGGCCAGCGACGCTGCACCTAGCGAACAAATGCCGGTTATCCTCTCCCAAGGCCCAGCGCCGGTCGATAGGTTGTTGCGACGTCCCAAGTGCTGTTGCCGCTCTCGAGCTGCTCTAATCTCAGGGGGCTCGTCCCTCAGCGAGAAAGCTGAGTCAAAAAGACTTTCTAAACCAGTATCGGTGCGAAAGTCATCCCGAGGAAAGAATTTAGGCGGAGCCATCTCGGGATAGTCCGTCCCCTCATTTCCTGGCCTTTCGTGGTTTTGCTCCTGCTGTTCGTTCGACGAGTGCCGCCCTGTCATGCTGTTGAAGAAGTTTTGCTGTCTTTCCGTGGAGGCTTTCCTGAAGCTAGGCTGGTTTTGCGGGTTGCGAAGCCTTTGAGCCTGACTCTGTGGTGCTGCTGGTAAACGGCCGTAGAATGGTGATGGCCCTGACGGTAATTGGGCTTCTCGAGAGAGAGTCTGTGATGAAGCTGGTTGGAATGACTGCTGAGAAGGTGTCCAATCCATTGCGTCGGGTTCGTCCTCGTAAGGAGGTGTGGGAGGATTGTAGGGTGGTGGATAGAGCTGCTGAGACGTGGGAGCGAGACTATTGATTGGGAAAGGTTGTATAAAAGCGGATGACTGAGGATTGAAGCGGTCCGACCGGCTTGGATTAGGCTCTGCGCCACGATTCAATAACGTTCGTTCTTTGGCAGGTGGTCGCAGCCGAGTCAGAGGCTCTGGGCTCTCTTGCCAGGAAACCCTCGGCGTGTGGTCGATCTTAACGATGCGCATGGACACCATAGTAGACTACGCAAGAAGTCAGCTTAGGAACTTGACCGTCAACTTTTAAGGATACTGACTATCGCGAGAAAGGCCAGCATGAAAAGATGTGCTGCCCTCAAAGCTGCCACGCTCAATCCTGCGACGGCGCCATGCTGTAGATATGCCCAGGAGCAGATTCGTACAACAAGCACGACAAGTTGTAGCTTGTAGTAGTCGCTCAGCCCTACCATGCGGTAACCTGAACCTCTAATCTTCTCTTTCAAGCGGTTGTTCCACCACATCGATATGGCACCCACGAGCAAAGCTAGTCCGGCGATTGGAGCAGCCGATACGGCGCATCCTAGATCGACCGCTCCGTACCGCAAGCATTGATGGATGCACGTCGAAAGCGTCACTGCTATATCCTCAGACCTGAGTCCCTCCTCGTCTTCGACCTTGACCATTGCGCCCATGAGATTCCAGATGGCTTGTCCAGCGACACTGCTCCACCACCCACAAGATCCAGCCATCACGACAATATCCCTCCAACCCAAACTTCTTAACCTCTTATTTCCCTTGATATCCCTTGTCCTCTCCATCATACGTCTGAGATGATCTGTCTTCGCCGCGTAGCCCGTGGCTCGAATTCGTTCTCTAACTCGTGGCTCGCATTCCTCGCAGACTTGTGGATATTGGACCTCTAGACGCGTGCGGTAGTTCGGATACTGGGCGTCGTAAGCTGCATCATCTGCACCTGTAGAAGGTGGAAGATAGGAAGCAAGTAGCTGAGTAAGAAGATGCTGGTTCTGGAGGCATGTCGGGCAGAAGAGGGTTTCGTCTGTCGATGCTAATACCGGTGAAGAGGCTCGAGGGATGGTATGAGCAAATTGAACCGCTGAAGATGTGTCTGAAGCTGGAGGATCTGTGATCTCGCCATTCTTGATCGACACAGGGTCAGCGTAATGTGGACGAATTCCAACCATAGAGCGAAAGCACGTACCTCATCCAGATGATTTACGGCCTCACAGTTCTTACACTGCCATTGCCTAAGGGCACCATGTTGCTTTTCCGCTGACCGGCAGCCGCAGTAGAAGCAAATGAGCTTGCGGCGGAGTGAGGGAGCCATAGCACGCCGACTTGGAACAGCGAGGTGACTTTAGATAACCTCTTTTGGACGAATCGACTTGGGAAACGTTGCTAGCGGCAAATCGCGTTTATGCATGGCGGCTCATGGAAGAGAGAACCAGGCAGATCGAGCCGACGATAGCGGTTTTACGAAGCTACGAGATGTTACGATAGTACTGAGTTCTCAGAGAGAGGAAGATACTACTGAGTCAATTAGACTGAAGCCAAATACCTATTACAGTACGAGTACTTCGTACTTGGACTTGCTACTTCATTATTGCTTCCAAGTTTGTTTACCTTATTGTCTGGTATCGCGGCTAGGGGCATCTCGGAAATAAGCCTAAATTTAGTAGTAGCAAGTGTCGACACGTAGTTGACTTGTACAACTTCAACATCCACCGATGCAGTACGGTCTATTCAAGTTTTTTGTTGCCAGTGCGTGAGGAAAGTTGAGCACGCGGTGTCTGAAGGGAGAGAGTTATGTCGAATGAGGCGGGATTTTTTGAGAGATGCACACATCTTACCAACACAGACATCCACCGCGACTAATCCTGTACTCATGCATTGATGTAGGTGTAGGTCTAGCAATATCGCCGACTCGTTTCTTAGGCCGTTTAAAGAGTGCGGCTGACAGTGGGGCTGTCTGCAAAATTAACCTGCAATGCGAAAGCGAGGAGAGCCGTGCTCTGCTGGGCGACTCCAGTTTACTTCTCACCTGCGACTCTTCTCGCTTCTCAGAGTTGAAGAGATTCGTTGCCTTCAGTCTGGCCCTACATCTAGTCATGGCCAACGCTCCCGATTTAGTCCAGCAATCCTTAGTATCGAAGCAAGATCCTATGGGCATGCAGATAGCAGGAAAAGGAGCAGCTCTCGTCGAAACCTTGGTGGATTAGGGATCCCGTCAGTTTATCAGAGAAAGAGGCAAGCTATCTATGCGAAGTCTGTCGGCATATCAATTTCGAATACTTGACATATAGTCCGCTGGAACTGATGTTTAAAAACATACCGCTTGGTCTGCTCGGGGATATCCTGGGCGAACAAGAATGCGCGTTCTGCCGCTTGGTTACGCAGACCATCCGTATCGCTACCAGGTTAACGTTTTGTCTGCAGAGAGCCAAGGTCAACCCATCTATTGTGAACTGAAAGTTACTTACAAGGAATTTTGTCGGGAGGGGCCTCGTCAGCTCATCATCTCAGTGCCCCATTTGAAGACTGGTAAGACAGCTCCATAGTTACTCATTTATCATCTCGGCGACGTTTCCGTTCCTGCGAGGCTACTCCCTTCAGAAGGACGACTTGTCTGTTCGTCACAGGTAGACTTACATGTCATCAAGCATTGGCTCTCAGAATGCGAGAGTGATCGATGTAGAAGTACGCCAAAGCTCACACTTCAGAGAAGCAATGCATTGCCACCAAGTTTTCATCTCGTCGATGTTCAGCGGCAGTGCATAGTGAAAGCTGAGGAAACCTTACGGTATCCTGCTTTGAGCTACGTGTGGGACGGAGTCCAAATGCTCCAGAGTATCAAGGCGAATTATGCTGAATTCGGAGAGGAAGGGAGACTTTCAATCAACGACGAACGACTACCCCAAACCATAAAAGATGCTATATCTCGTGGGACATCTCGGTGAGAGATACCTCTGGGTCGACTCACTTGCATAATTCAAGATGACGAAGAAAACAAGACTATACAAATCGCTGCAATGCACAGTATCTATGGCTTGGCTGTTCTTACCATTGCTGCTGTACATGGATCCACAGCTTGGGCTGGATTACCAGGCATCAGACCAGGCTCCCGTAAGATAGAACAGCACATTGAGGAGATCCAAAGTCTACGTCTTACTAACCGGCCACCAACCTTCGACGATGCTACTGTCAATTCCGTCTGGAACTCTAGGGCTTGGGTCTACCAAGAACGGGCCCTCTCGAGGAGAACCCTCTTCAACGCCGAGCATCAATTCTTCTTCAAATGTGAGCATCGTGATCATGCGCTTACAGAAGATGTCGCTGAGACAGCGTTCGGACGGAAGGCCCATGGGTAGCCGTCCGACGACGCTGGCAAGGATTATATCCCAGTAAATTGGAGTGTCAACGTGGTTTCCTACGACCGAGCTTTAAGGGAATTCACTTCCCGTCAATTGTCTTACGTCACCGATATCTTGATTACTTTTGAGGGAATCATGGCCTCTTTTCATCATCTTTTCAGAAGCAGATTCTTGTACGGATTACCCCAGACCGAGTTGGATTCCCAGCTTCTGTGGCAGCCACTGGGCGATTTGAGCCGACGCTTCCATCATAGTACGGCGATTCCATTGTTTCCCAGCTGGAGCTGGGCCGGTTGGATTGGTCGAATTCGTTGTGACGTGAAGGAGAATCTCTCAAGAATCACTTGGATGGATGAAGAGGGCGAATGCTTTTCTAGTGAGGATTACCGCTATCCGAAAACTAAGAATGAAATGAAACGCCTCTTATGGCGTGTTCAGTGGCGTATTACAGTGAGTACGAAACGCATCCAGATGTCTGGTTTCTCCACCCGACAGCTCCAGAAGCTGGGAGAATCCCCGGACCAAACCTCAAGAGTGGTACAGAGCATTTACAGTTCTGGGCACAGACTGCGGACAAAAACTTCTCTATTGAGGGAGACCACGATTATGCTGTCTCTCACCTCTACAGAGGACTGAAAGACATTCGTCCTCGCAGCGATGGCCGCCACATCCTCTGCCCCCTTTCGCTGCTTGATCGGGATGACTATGCCGCAGGTATCCTCCACATACCAGCGTCAGTGGTACCAACAATAGAGAGAAATCCCAACTGTGATGTCATAGCATTGTTAAAAACAAAACTATCTGGTCAGCCTTGCGGAGAGAAGCATACGGATAACATTGATGACTCTGAGGATGTTTCAATGGACTTCGCACAGTTTCCAGACGAGCCTTCCAAGGCGAAGGTGAATGATGGTTGCGGGTTCGATCGCAGGAGATTCGACTTTCACAAACCTTGGTGTTTATACAACATCATGCTAGTCGAGTGGAAAGATGGCATTGCATACCGTTGCGGAGTGGGGACATGTCACATCGACGCTTTCGCTCAAGCTGAGCGGAAAAGAAGACTTATAACGCTCGGTTGACTCGGCATTGTCATTCGCCCCGTCAACTCGCTGGGTTTCTGCCACACTTTCACCTTGTTAGTAGTGACCTTACCCTTCCCACCGTTGAGCTAATTTGTTGGTCGCACTGAAATACTGGTGCCCTCCCGCAGCGTATCCTTAGTCAGTAGTCCTCATGGTACGCTCACGGAGTCCAGAAATATGTCAAGATCTCACCAGTCGTGATCCGCCTTGCTGACCTTACGATCAAAAGCACAACGAGGCTGGTCTAGTATCGTTACTAAGACCTTCTGATTACTAAAATCTTACACGAAGTCGTGGTTACTGGTGCCAAAGCCAGCAAGCAGAATATTTACCACTCTGCATGTTGCCGATTGCCAGTGTAGCCAGGGAGATATAAATGTCTTTTCTAGGCTGGGAATTGCTACAAGCTGTAGAGAAAACTTACCTGAGAAGAGAGAGCATGCGTCGCCAATAACTAATGACGCTTAATGAGCACTCAACGTTCACCACTACTACCCAGCATTAAAGTATAATCATCATGAGCAAGTGATCATCATCGTTGTCTTGACGTCGAGCATGCTATCATCATAACCCACCACTATCACAACATTAAGATGTCACTACCCTCGTCTGTACGTCAAGTCCTTGACAGCAGATTGTTCAGCGTAGACCATCATTACTGCATCGGCTCTGATGGGCAGGTTGGGAAGAAACACTACAACTCTTCCCCGAGGAGGATGTGAGCAGGAGAATGAGCAGAAGTCCCAAATCGTCGGTGGCGCTCCCCTCAAGCTTGTCCAGCTTATAGATAAATTAGCCCCTAACCAGGTCCCCATGTTGAGCTGAAGTATATAATCCGTCATTACAGAAGACAGAACACAAAAAGAGCCTTAAGGTACGAAGTGCCTTAAAGTGCCTTACACGAAGTAATCGCTGGACGTTAGTAAGCCACTAGCTTTGGCGTGAAGACAGGGAGGTCGTTCCACCGTGTTGATTCATCGGTTATTGCTCCTCCCTTCGTGATTCAGCCTTCCAAGGCGTTAAATAATACTGGTCACGATCATGTACATGACGACAAACCTTTCAAGCATTGTTCGGCCCAAGACCAAGCCATTGATATGGCCATCCAATGGATTACGAGACTCGTCACAGCGGCAGCTGTAGTCATCTTCACAAGTACCTTTGTCCGTAGCATGTTCCTCTCCAGCAACACAAGCAGCAATTGACCACTTCTCTCACAGTTGCGCCTGCTCTGGATACTCCCCTCAACCCACCCCACGAAGCCCCACCGTCGAAAACGAGGAACACCAACCCGCCTCCTCATCGTCCTCGGCAGCGGCGGCCACACGGCAGAAATGTTCCGCCTCCTACAACGCATCGACCCTTCCTCGTACACGTACCGAAGCTACGTCGTCAGTGAAGGCGACGATTTCAGCGCGCTGAAAGCTCATGAATACGAGAAGGGCCTTACGGTCAAACAGTCTAGGAGTTCCGTCCCGAACGGATTCCACGAGGCCAACTATGATATCTCAACCGTTCCGCGCGCGCGGAAAATTCATCAATCTCTCCTGACAACCCCGATTTCCGCACTTCGCTGCCTCTTCGCCTGTTTTGCTATCCTACGTTCCCACTCCACGTACAACACACTTTCAGCTAGCGGCCCTAGGTATCCCGACCTCATCCTCACCAATGGGCCCGGCACAGCCGTCTGCGTAATCGTGACCTCGCTCATCCTTCGCTTCTTCGCTGTGCGAGGGACATACGGGAAGATGCGCACTATATACGTGGAGAGCTGGGCGCGGGTCAGGAGGTTGAGCTTGAGCGGGACGATACTGGTTGGGGTTGTAGATCGGTTCCTTGTTCAGTGGGAGGGCTTGAGGGGGTTTGGTGGACGGGCGGAGTATATTGGGGTGCTCGTATCATAGGGGTTCTATATTTGCTACTACGTGCATAGCGTTGGCGTATCTGAGGATATGAGGCTATCTTGACAGTGTGTGGAGAGCACTGCATATCGTACAGTTCTGAGGTTTAGGTGGTAGTATACAAAACAACATCTGAACGTCACGCATGCTTGCAGAATTATGCCAGAAGCTGTCTATCAGCCAACTCGCTCCCGTCAAGATGATACAGCATCTTCTAAGCTTCCCGGCGCCCTCTTAGCAGCCATAACTTCGCCGATCTTCGCTAACATATCCTCACTCAACTCCGGCTTGCCCCTTACCTTCTTCTCCATCCTCTCCTTCCGGTTCAATTGTTTCACCGGCGTCCTCATCAACGCCCTCATGCTCTTCTTCTTCTGCTTCTCTCCATCCTCTTCCATCTTCTTCGCAATATAGTCCTCATCGTGCCGGGTCCTGAAAACGGAGAACTTATTCCTCAACTCGTCAATCACACTCGGCGGCATCGGCGGCCGCAGTAACGTCGGCACCCACGTCTGTGCCTCCACCTCCATACGCAACGTATCGTCGTCGTGATCGTCGTGCTTCTCAGGCCCTTTCCGCGGCCAGGGAATCTTGGTTCCGAGGCCTGGTATGATGCGTTCACCGGCATTGGCGATGAGCTTCTTGACGATGACATCGCGGACGACGCCAGTCTCGGGGTGCGGAAGTCGGTAGACGAGGCGGACGGAGGAGAGAGGAACTGGAGCTTCGAAGGAGCGGACGGGACGCTTGTCGATTTCATTGATGAGCATGTGTTCGGGTATGGCGAAGTCAGTCTTGAGACTCGCAGCCAAGTCAGCACCTGTCTGTTCGGACATCTTTTGATGTCTGCCCTAGCGATTTCCGCAATATGAAATACTACCCATGACTCAACGCAGCACACGCAAAAGCCCAACGTACCATATTCAACCCCTCAACAGTCAACTGATCCGTCTCCTTATTAATACTCTTCACTACACCAATCCTCCCCTTATCCCTCCCTTCCAGAATCACCACCCTATCCTCCTCCGCAAGCACCCAAGTCTTCGTCCTCTCCGATTCCGGAAGGTCCAGCCCTCTCAACATCCTCGAATTCGACGTCCCATACGTATCTTTCTGGCCCCCAACATCCCGCTTCGGCGCCAACGGACCTAATTGCCAGTCTTCCCGCCTCGTGATGCGTGCGTTTTTAAGGTTTTGGTTGATTAACCGGCGGTGGACGATGGCCTCTTGAAGGTCTAGGGTTCGCTTTTCCGAGTCGTACTTGGATTTACGGACTTTGGCCCGGCACAAGGCCTGGCGCTCAGCGAGGGCGGTGCGGCGGAGGACTTTTTGCATTGTTGTTGGGGTGGAAAGGAGATGGTGGTTGATTGACAGACTCATGAACTTCTTGGTGTCTCGGGAATTTTGGGCGCGTTGAATAGCCGCTTCGCGCTAGTCGCGGCTGCGACAAGTGCCACTAGGTCTTACCACCGCGCCCTCTTGCGATTACAGTTTCACGCCCATCTATCAACTACAACAGTTCTCAGTAGATCCTTTGTTAATAGAGAGTATAAGAACACTTCTCCACGGCCCACATAACGTTGCCAGAGCGTTATCGTCTCCAGGTAAAGCTGTTACATATAGTTTCATATGCCGTGATACGGTATCTACGAGTAGTATTGATCATCACCGGCCCCCTCTCACGATTTACATTGCTTCTGATTCAATCGTGCCGAATAGACATTGCACAGCCTCAAAGCCATGTGCACATAACCTCCTCCGACAGCCAGTGTTGGCATCGTTAATCCTACAAGACACAATGAAAGCCTTGCAAGTTCTGCCCCCACTGAGCATCATGGCTGCAAAGATCAAGGAACTATGTCAGCAACATAGACAACGTGACTGCTGAAAACAACGATTCCTTGGGTTTCTTGAAGTTTGCTCACTCCAGGGTTATAGACTACCTATCTCATCGGGGCCAGTTGCTTCAGTTCACAACAGCGCTAAGTCATTGGTCATGAGCTGCTTCTACAACAACATTCCTCGTTCATGTCTGACAGCATACGCTATTCAATGCGCCAGAGCGATCTCCAATCCGTGCTCCGCCCCGGCGTAAGCACTATATGTACGGTTCGGGGTACCGGGAAAACTGGAAGCAATGTGTTGACCACCATGCTTGGCATGACCATGGGTACTTGGATCACCGGGGGTTCAATCACACTCCACTAGGTTGATATGTCCTGCTTGACGTTGTTCGAAATTTCATCGAGCACGACTGGTTGGACATAGGTAGTGTTGGATTTCTGTTGGCTATGTGAATCATGATCTGTCAGACGCCTTTGCCATATGTCCCAGTGTTAAGTATAGGTAATCGTCTCATTGTCGTGTTAACTTTGCAGTGGCGGCCCTAGAAGAACGCATCTTGATAGAAAGTCAACCATAAGAGATACCAAAGAAAATATATGTTCATAAAGAAAAGCTACTGGCGCGAAAGGTAAGGAGTTTTTTGCTCATTCGCAGGTTGGTGCATCAGCGTCACGTCAACGTTTTTGCTGCTATCAACTTAATAGTCAGGGGTTTGAGTTGTCCAGGGTCTCTCGCGCTCAAGTGTAGATCGTATTCTTAGGATCAAAGTACTGATGAAGCCGAACTGTCCAGTCTCGAGTCACCGCTAGATGCTGGATCAACCCCTATCGGTATGAGGACTGTTTAACACCCTACATCAATGCAGCCGACATTTATCCAACAGCCCCAATGATTCAAGTTCGTCTCTTATCCCCATTACCAATGGTTCGGCGAGGCCGAGTAATGTATGCTAATGTTGACCTGGTACCTACAAGTATATAAGCGAGGACATGATGTCGCTGTCAACAATACTCGGACGAGTAATCTCTGGTATGAGTGTCCCTCAATATACGCATAAGGGCCTTAGAACCTGTGTAGTTATGGGTACTCGTCGCCGGGTCCTGCCGCATCTTTCCAGGAGAGAGAGAGAGAGACTCATCATGCATTTGCGCATTCCTGACACGCCACTGCAAGCCACTTCAACTTTGTAGATGATTAATGTGCCTTTGTTGTTAGCAAATAAGTCATAAGATATTCACCGAGAAGTTCCTCTCAGCACGATTGCTAAGCCCCTTTCGGTTGTCGACCGCTCCTTTCGCCGTTGCCTTAATAACCAAGACCTGCAAGAGACCTAGCAAGTTTAGAACCGAGCCTGATAACCGCTGCGGGTGCTTGATTTGTACGTCCAGCACCTTCAACGCGGCCTTCTATCAAACCGCAAACGTCAACTCAGTGGTTGATGTCCCGCTGATACGAGTAGCTCGATTCTCAGTCCTAGTCCCAAGCAAACAGCCGCACTTGCAAGGCCCGGAACAAAAGTAGGTGTGATCAACGCCCAACATCCTCGTTCCACAACCTTCTTTCCTCCACAACACGACAACCATCAACCAATCTCACTTCCAAAGTCACTCTCGTCGATCCTACTCACTTTGAACCGCATTTCATACCGCAAAACCTTCTCTCGCTGACGTGCACAGCGTGAGATATCAACATGGCTGAAATCCGCCGCAAGCTGGTGATCGTGGGTGATGGTGCCTGCGGAAAGACCTGTCTCTTGATGTGAGTTCCCAACAACTCCACTCAAAGCAATACTTTCGTATGGCAAGTTGCTGTATAAGCTGACCTTCTACTCTTCGTACAGCGTTTTCTCCAAGGGTACCTTTCCTGAGGTCAGCACTCATCCTCCGTTACCTTGATCTTTGCGGCTTAGCAACGTCGCGTTGGCTGAAGCCTGCAGAACACTCAGGGCAAAAAGCTGAAAAGTCTTGGAATATGTTTGCTGACCTGTGATGAATATAGGTCTATGTCCCAACTGTCTTCGAGAACTATGTCGCCGATGTCGAGGTGGACGGAAAGCACGTTGAACTAGCTCTATGGGATACAGCTGGTCAGGAAGATTATGATCGTCTCCGTCCCTTGTCATACCCAGACTCTCATGTCATCCTCATCTGCTTTGCCATCGACTCTCCGGATTCTCTTGATAACGTTCAGGAAAAGGTACGATTGACTTGGCTTCGCCGCGGAAAAAGTTCTGGAACAGGATTTGCTAACGAATTGTACTGCTGCAGTGGATCTCTGAAGTTCTCCATTTCTGCTCGGGTCTCCCTATCATCCTCGTGGGCTGCAAGAAGGACCTTCGCTACGACCAGAAGACAATCGAAGAGCTCCACAAGACCAGCCAAAAGCCAGTGACTCCAGAACAGGTAAGCAGCGCATCCAAAGCTTCAAACAGTCAAGGCTGTTGTTCTTGCCGGCACAACTGATACACGATTGAGGAGAGCACTGACAATCACTTCGCTTTCTAGGGCCAGGAAGTTTGTAAGAAGATCGGCGCGCACAAATACCTTGAGTGCTCAGCGAAGACGAACGAGGGTGTCCGTGAAGTATTCGAACACGCTACTCGTGCTGCTCTCCTTTCGAAGAAGACAAAAAAGGGAGGAAGGACGGGCAAATGCCTGATCTTGTGATCGTGCACCCCTTGTACTCTCTTTATCCCGCGTCAACATCAATGGATATCCATTTCCGAACGATAAGCTTCTGGAGCATTGATATTCTGTTGCAATGGCGCCTGTCGTTGAGGAGGTTCTGGTGGTCTGTCTATCCGTGAGGCTCTTTGTAGGAAACGTGCGTGTGTCTGGTCCGGCGACGAGGTGGCGGACGATACTTGACGTGCAGTTCTTGCACCAAGCCAACGCTTGATTTTGAGTGTCGACGGCGAGTGTGCAGGGCAAGCGAGTGTGTTCGTGCTCGACAACTTTTCAAAGTGGCGGGGATGATGGAATTCGGAATGTTGGCGATTTGGAGCAGACCTTCTGTGGATCTTTTAACTGGACTGCTGAGCAGACCCAATGATCTTTCCTCGAGCGCTCATACGTCCATCTTTCAAAACCCATAATTCTTCGGCTTCGAAAGGTCGGGCCAACCCAAGCTGCTTGTTCTCATCTAGGTTTTTCCATTCTGCCCGCTACATCTCCTGTTCTCTCACGTGTGCATTTTTCATGGTGTAATAGTTCGCGATAGGCGTCCATGAAGATTTGCACTCTCCACATGTTTCTTACGGACGAGAACTTCCTATGTGACCTTGAATCAACAAGCCACGAACGAGTCCTCTCTACGTGACCTCGAAATCTACAACCCCGGAACATTACCATGTCAAGTTTCAGTGGCTTACAACCTCACCACCGCATCTGAGATCTTCCACAAGGATGTAAACAACGCGGCTTTTACCAACAGCACTCCTCTACCGTTTCCCGCAGCTGTAGCACTAGGACATATTCTACTTCGTAATTTGACAGCGGAATCCTCGTTGGGACCGGAGCTTCCTACGGGACCTCGAAACATACAAACCCCGAACGAGAGCTTACACATGATCTCAAAGGTTACATAGACGAATACGACATCAAGGCATTTTAGCTGATCCTGTTGCGTACGCCACCGCAGCTTCATCGGAGCAAATCCTCGCTGTCGTTAGTCGCAGCTTGTATTGGCGTCACGCTTGGACTTGACTTTTCCAATATACTTGTTCGTACAGGTAGCTAGCTTTGACAGTGGATCCCAACACTTCCCTCTTACGTTCCTTCCTACACCCTCTGAGGCCCGCTCTCCCCTTCAAAGAGAGCAATGTGTGGCGACTTACTTACATAAACATGATTGCCTGTAACGACGTGATGATGATGATGATGATGATGATGCGGCAGGCATAATTTCTAGTCTACATCTAGGGTACACATTCGAGTTTGGATTGATGTTCTTGATCTCACCATGCCATTCGAGAATATGTGATTGATCGGTGAACGAAACCCATTAATTATTTGTTTGATATTCCCTATGTCGGGATCTGTCTGGCAACAATCGAAAACGTCAGAAGCCCCACCGTGCTTCCCACTGAGGTGATGGTAACGTGATGTGATGCTTTGCAAGATTGTCTGTCTATGTGTGTATGTAGACCTCGATGGGTTGAGTCTAGCCGGCGCTCGTGTCCATCGTGCTGTCGCCACCACTAGCAGTAATAGTTGCCGCGGTGGTAGCGTTCAGCTTCGCGTCTTTCCTCTCCTGCTTGAAGGCTTCGATCTTGGCTTTGAGCTCGACGTCTGCCAGTCATTCGCAAATCAGTTGTGGTCTAACCAAAGGATCGTCTTTCTGCAGAGAAGAGGAGTGGAGGTACGTACCAGGAACGACATCCTCAATTTTCAACGGCGAGCGATTGAACGGATCGTGCGGATCGCTCAGGAGGATTGAGCGGATGGTTGATCTGTCGACGGAGTTGCGTGAGGTGGGCAGGATGACGGGGTCTTCCATTAGAGTGGCCAGTAACGGATCTAAAAGTTAGGGAAGTCAGCCTCATTACAGATCCAGCGTCATGACTACGATGGGTGGAAATAGACGTACCCAAGAACTCATCAGGCACCTCCCCTAGATCCTCTTCAGCCTGATCATCAGTCTCCTTGGCTAACTTGAACCTTTCGCCTAGAGCGGTCCATGCCGCCAGCTCTTCGTTAGATTTCAGACCCCATTTCTTCAAGATGATCGTTGCTTTCTCAAAGTTCGCACGTCTGTAGGACCGGCCGTCTCTAGCTACGGCGAGAATGAAGTTCTCCTTATCTTTCAGATTGAGGTAGACGTCTATGATCTCCGCAAGCAGAGCTTTGGGATTGAATCCGTACTCTGCCGGATTCTCCACTTTGAGATTGACACTCTTTGGTCCGACCATAGCGTCCAGGTTGTAGTCAAGCATATCCGCTAATCTCTGCACGATTTCGGGCATGGTAAATGACTCCGCCAAGGCGTCGGTGAAGAGCTTCAGCATATCTACCGTCTCGTTTGTGAGTTGCATGTATGATTTCGCCTTGCCCTGGGCACCCGCCAGCGCCTCCTCTTTCTCAGTCCGAGCAGCTTGATCGAGAGAGGCGGATCCAGCCAGCTCTTCCTGTAAATTATGGATCTGCACGAATGCACTCAATGACTCGTCGAGAACGAATGTCACGTCGTTGAGCAGCAGGTTAACGAAGCGCACGAAGAAGTCCAGATTCACCTTCGCCTCTTCCGATAGGTGTTCTCTGTAAATGGTGTTCGACCAAATGCACTTGATGATCTGGAAGATTTCATAGCGAATGTTGAACTTGTCGTAGAATTGCGTATGTGCTCCAGTGTTCTCGACCTCGATGTAGAACTTCATCATAGCGTGCAACAAATGCTCGGTCGCGAACGGTAGTGACTTCAATAGGTCGCCGAGTATGCCCTTCGATCGGTTGTACACGGGCCAGATACCGTGGAAGAGGATTGTGATAAGTCCGGATTTGAGATATGGGTTCTTGATGTACTCGGAGCTTCGCAGGAATGTGATGCAAAGCATGACAAGCTCGTCGCTTTGCGTCGATGTAATGATTTGTGGCATTTGCCTCATGATGAACTTAAAATTACCCACCACGTCTTCGAGAAAGTATTCGGGCAGACACTTGAAGACTTCGGGCTGTTCCGCGGGCAAGGGCAACTTCAGGTGCTGTGCCGGGAAGCTATGGCCAGGAGCGACGAGCCGTAGAAGCCATACAATGACGTAGCGCATAAACTGCATTGATCGTGCCTGGGAAAGGTCATCAAGTAAGACACCTTGCACCGCATACTTGTAGGAAAACCCCTTATCGATTTGGTCTTTGTATTTCTTGAGCATGGTCTCGAACATCCTCAGCTGAGCCGGGTTGCCGACGTATTTGTGTCGCTCCAGCTCGAATTTTAAGATCTGGCTTTCCATGTGATTGAGGTCCTTTTCCAGCTGATCTAGCTTTACAATCGTCGCTTCGCTCCCGTAGTGATGGGCCGCGAGGGCAAGAAAGAATATCTCGGAGATGAAATTAGACGTGCCGCCAACGATTTGAGAGTAGAACAGGTCTGAAGCGCTCTGATCAGCGTTGAGCTTCGTTTCTTCTTTGATGTCAACCCTCGGATGCCGTCTCAAGTATTCAACATCTATCCGATCGATCTACAGTTTGTTAGTGCATGCTGCGGAACTAAAACATGGGTGGTGTAGCTTACCTTTGAGAAGCTTGCATCCATGAATGGCTCACATAGCTGATCTAGGCACACTGTAACGTTGATCATGAAACCGTCTGAGGAGACTGACTTTTGGTCGACTTGCATTGCTCTCCGTTTGTGATTCGCATTTACACACAGAGCAAACCAATCCAACATCTTTTCTCTAGCTTCTTTTGATTTCTTGATGATCTGGTTGACTATATCCAGTAGATCGGTTTGGTGCGTTTGCAGGGTCATGCGGAGAGCCCTTTGCGAGTTGATAATGTACCCCTTATCACGTGTCTTCGGGCTCGAAAAATAATTGATAGTGACGTCTGCTTGTAAAGGTGAGATTTGAAAGAAAGGACCAAGTAAAGTGTCAACCTCTAGAGTCCCAGCAGGAACATCCCGAGGCAAGAATCGAGGGCATTCTACGATTGCATTGACTACTGGGCCGTACCGGACAATGTTCCGTAGCGCCTTAGTGTTATTAGTACACTGTCCGAAACCTGATAGGGAGACGACAAGCTGTGCTTACATGGATATATGGTTTGTAGTCATCGTTCATGGTCATCTTCGACAGCTGCCGGCTCATTTCTTCTACTGCGCCCAACAGAGCTTCTCTCACGGTCTCGTCTTCCGGAAACCTTGACACAGCTTCGCTAAGGAATTCATGGCATAAGCCTCGATCATCTTCAGGATCAACCAGTAAGTGTGGCGTAAGCGGATTTGATGCAGGTGGCTCATTTCTAGACATGATATCAGCAATCTGTTCAAGGTTGCGAACGCCTCCCCTTTGCTTACCCAAACATATCCGGCATGGTGACAGCAAAAATGCAATAGCTCATGCATAACCGTCTTGACTCCTTGACAATAGTATATTTCGGATCTTCCGTGCTGCCAGCCTTGAAGCCTTTATACTGCCTCGATACCCGCTTCCAGCAAGCCAGTAAATAGTCCAAAGGTGTTGTCGTTCCTAGGTTTGAGGCTGCTTCAAGTATCGCCTGGTCCAAGACCGCTGTGCTCAGTCTGACCCTCGCCCCTTGTTCCTCAAGGTCCTCCCTAACGCTTCCAACATAATGTAAATGATGCCCATGGTTATCCTGCGTGACGTCCGTCTTCAGTGTCAACCGGAAAATCGCGCCGAGTATCCGGTCCTCCCATGCTTCGAGCGACTCCCCGGCCCTTGAGCTTTGCCGTCCTGCGGCTGAGGATGGATGTTCCCGCTTCAGCGGTGTTAGAACACCTGAGACTGCCGGTGATATGCTTATACGTTGACCTTCGCCGTTGTTTTGCTTCATTCCAAGCTGCGCAAAGGGATTTGGAGAAGACGTCGAGGAGGTGGATGAGCTGGAGACGTTGATCTTCGCATTGGGTTGCTCTGGGCGCTCAGGGCTAGCCAGATTGTCTGGCGACGGGGGCGAGGACGACCGTGAAGCTGAAGGGCCGCTCTCGCTTGGTGCTGACCTTACATCTGTCGATGGAGTAGCTCCAGATCCAAGCTTCGCCAGCCTCTTATTGCGGATCTGTGACGGGACCAGTCAGCTCTGGCATCACTGAAATGGGCACTTGATTGCTTACCTTATCCGCATCTGACATGGTGTCTGACATCCTGAAGGCGACCCTTGTGGCCTTGGATGTTCAGAAGTAAAGGCGTGGGCTGTGGCAAGGTTCGATTTAACTCGCTGTGTCTTCGATATGGTGATTACATATGCCTAAAGCTAATCGCCGCTTCGCAGGGGAAGGTCTTAGCTGAACCTTAACTGGAACCTTCCATGGGTGCCTGATTCTTTACTCTTCAAGCGGCCGTGAATGGGATAGTGAGTGTCGAGCTCTAACACAAAGTCATCGAACTTGATACTGTTATGGTACTACTGCTTTCACATGTTGGCGCAACGTACTGTTCTCGTGCTTGACTTCTGTACTCTGTAGGGTCAGTACACCTGGTCATCAGGTATTTCCAATACGTGTGTTGCGACGAACGAGGATTGTTCACGCATTAAGGTAGTATGTACCCAGCTAGAGGTCTTCATGCTCTGAAGGAAACTGTAAGACATGGACGTATATACGCCCGGACAGCATTACTCCAATCGCCTGTACCCAATAAACCCTCCAACTCTATTGGAGGCAGAAGAAACGTTCAATACCCACTCCTCCCTACCCTCATCTCGTCCAATCTCCTGCAGCTCCTCAAATCTACGTTTCTTGCAGCCCTCATCTTTTCAACATCTTGGAAGAACCAGCCTTGCGCCTCCTGCATCAATCGATCCCGTCCCTGGATCTCAAGCTCGCAGTCATACCGCAGTTTCGATACGTAGTTCACCTCTGCTTTCTGATCTAACTGATTCATCTTGCGGTTACTCCACTCTGCGACCTCGTTTGGATCTATGAAGTAGTTCACCTTGAGGCGTGGTGTTATTCGTTGTAGTGTATGTGGTGGTCTTGGTGAGTCAAAGCGAAAGGAAGGTCCCGAAGGTGTGGTGGTCGATGAAGAGAATAGTGAGGAAAGTAACGGGAGGACGAAGAGGATCAAAAGCGGAAGAAGATTAGACAGTGCAGATAGCGTAGATGGGGCCGGCTCGTTGGAGTTGCCATTGGCATCTCGTGGTCTCCGACGTGGTCTCGCGCCGCCGAACTGATGGACCCGAAGGCCTGGTCCTCCCCCTAAATTGAACACAAATTGAGGTCCTGTATCGAACATGCCGCCACCTACAGACAAAATCAGCCTTCACTGTGCTTGAATCTCTGTAATGTTTGCCATACCGAAAGGTCCAAAGCCACCACCCATTCCGCCCATGCCTCCACCAAAGAATCTGTTGAACATCTCTTCCGGTGATATCTCATCCTCGAACATTGGCCCTCGCCCAGGTGATCTCGCAAAGCCACTAAATGGTGATTGCGTTGAGGCCGAGCCAGGTCCAAATCTGTTATCTGGATCGCCGCCGAACTTGTCAAATTTCGACTTCTTATCTGGATCAGACAGCACTTGAAATGCCCTTGAGACCACTATATGTGCGCACGGCGTCGTCAGCCCTAATTTCCCAGAACCCAGATGCGCGCAGACAATCATGTTCATCCCTCCTCCGTCAATCCAGGACTATTGCACTCCAGAGAAACTTACTCTTGAAAGCCTCATCCGCGCCTTCATATCCGTTCTTATCCGGGTGTGTCAACAGACTTAACTTCCTATAAGCCTTCTTTATCTCGCCGTCTGACACCATCTTCTGCAGCCCCAGTATCTCGTAGAAGGCTGTGGGTGAGCATTTCCGTACCCTTATGACAGCGGTCTTCTGCTCGACTGTGTATTTGCGATCCTGATTCCCCTGGTTGTGATCCCGCGAGTTGGCGTTGCCGTTCGGTGTTGCATCGGCGCCGGATGTGGTTGCGGAAGGCATGATCAGAGAGCAGATCGCCTCAGCGGCACGTTAATGATGCTTGTAGTGTGCACAGGTTGCCGAATATGAGGTGAAAGTCTCCGGAGCGAGAGCGTGGTTTCGTGGTGCTGATCTTGATACCAGGTTTCAAATGCTCTGGAATCGTGGTCTCTTTGCTACCGCGAAAGATGATCTCCAACGCTAGCGAAGCTCGGGCACCCCCAATGACGAGATGGGATCTACAAATAACACTCTTCAGCCATCGACAGAGCGCCGAAGCAAACCGCAGAGGGATATTGAGCTCGGCGCACGTTGTAGGGCTGACGGACTATATCGCAATCTCGGTCGAAGCTGGTATACGATACTGCAGCATCAATAATGGCAGACAAGAAGGTTGAGGAGAAAGCCAAGACCTCCGCCATCCAATATGCCAGGACTTGGGGTGGTATGCATCCATAACCATCAATGAAGAAACAAGCAGCTAAACTGACGACTGCACTAGAATCCCCTCTCCCGCCAACAATCCTAGCCACCCTAATCACCGCCCAACATATGCGGCCCCCTCAATTCCTGCCACTGCTCTTCCCACCAGTCCTCCTCTTCAGCACCTATCTGAACCTCTCATCGTACAAGGTTGACAGTGCCGGCATCAGCGCTGCTTGGTCAGTATTATATCTCATCTTGGCACGTAGGAGGAAACAGCCCTTTACGAAGAGATGGGGAGCCAGGGGGATTATCAGGGGGACGACGATGGGGCTTTGTCTGACCAATCTGCTGGGCTGCGGGCTCACCTATGCAACTGGAAGGAGGAGCAAAGAGGAAACGGGGAGAGAGGGCGGAAGTATTGTGTGAGGTGGTGGGTCTGTGGGGATTCAATTCCACACTTGTACATACTGGCAGATCTGTTCGGGTGCATCCTGTGGCCCGGCGTAACCTGATGCTGCTTATTTGCAGTCCGTCCATGCGCGGAACACTATAGTGAATATGGACTGAAATGCTAAAGTGCGATGCAATACAAATTGTACAGGAAGAAGCCCCTGAGAAAGAATCACTGACATGACGTGACCCTGCAACGTGCTAGACTTTCACACTCGCCATTACTCTACTGTGCGTTCGCTCATCGAATTCATCTTCATCGCTGTGCCGTGGCAGATCTCGCCAGTCGCTGGTTACCTTGTCAATCTTCTCATTATACTCCGCACGGTTATCGAGCTCTCAGTGTTTGCATTGGGCAGTTCAGCAGCCTTCACTACCTTGAAAAACTTCTTGTTTGAGCAAGTATGAATGTCGGGCAACCTGAGCGGACATATAAGGTCTTAGTCAAGCCAGCTTACGCAATTAGACATTCGATTATGGATAGCAATCAGGTTTCTCTTGTGTGCAGCACTGTGTCGTGTGTCATTCATTTGAGAGACATGTACCCACTACCCGTGTCGTTGCACGATGACTACCCTGCTATTCCTGAACGGCGCGACAGGGGTGCCATTCACGGCGAGCAGCTTGAGAAGCCCACCCTAAAGTACGTGTCAGTACTCAGACCTTGCTTTTCCCTCCTTACGCAAGACCACGATAATGTAGTGTTTGAGGAGGAGCCTGCATTTATTGGAAAGCTCTGAATATGATTATCCCACTCTTGCCCCACTGGGCTCGGGCTCATGCTCATGCGGAAGGACAATATACAAGGTTCGATCTCCTCATAATAGATTTAATATGGCGAGTTATCAAGTACACAGGTGAAGGTGATAAGGAAAGACATGTTACAAAGCCAACAACAATGGTAGGTATCCAACCCAGGAACGCCCGTATGACCTCTTCCCTCTTTCTGAACTATCCATTGCGCAGTGATCCATCGGGTGTCTATTAGGACAGAAGAAAACACTTCTGATTTCTTTTGGCATGCCAATCATAACGTCGTTGAGTGTGTACAGTTCTCTCTAGCCTCTTTTATTGTAGACTAACAAATCTTTTTGAGGCGCTGGCCCAACTGGTCCGGTTGCAGTGGTTGAGATTGGGCCTGTGCGAGATCGAATGTGGCCGTCGCCTGTGGCAGCTCACTTGCGTTGCTGGCTTTCGAGTCGCTAAAGTCTCCCTTCGAGAGCTGAATGGCCATCTTCTTTGGGATCATCAACTACGGAAGCTGGGGGAGTCGGAAGGGTGGACGGCTTCGGTACAGCCCAACCGATCTGCTGCCCTTGGTTTAACACAGCCCTCTCGTCAAATAGCTCAATGAAACGCTCGTCAAGCACCCTAGCTTTCGGATTTGCATGGTGGTGATACTCTGCGAGGATAGATGCAAGACTCCAATCCTGGAGCTTGCGAAAGCAGCCGACGACACAGCCAGTACGGTGCTGCCGATGCAAAATCAGTCACCAAGTACGAATGTCGGATGCCTATCGGAGCACTTACTTTGCCCTTGTTGCAATGGATAAGTAGCGGATGATTTCGCCTATCCAGCAGGATTTCCAATGCTGCAGCCATATCCTTGGGCGGAATTGTCACGAATGGGTCCTTGTTGGCTGAAATGTGGATTTGGAAGTGTTGGATACCATTTTCCTCGACAAAAGTCACATTCTCGGGAGGATATTCCTCAGGTACGAGAGTTCTAAGGGAGTTTAGCATGCCCATTGCCATGAAGGAAAGATTCCATTGACGGCGTACAAGATAGACCTGAGTCCGAGAGTCTTAAGATGTTCGAAATTGCTGGGGCGAGGGAAGCTGCTGCGATATATCCCGGGTATCACTTCCGAAAAGTTGCCCGGCAGACCCGTGGTTGGCGAGGGCGGTTCGCTTTCGATGCTCTCCATACCTGTCTCTGCTGCTTTCAAGAGAGTGTTAGGGTGTGCAAAGGGTCAAATAAGCCTTATAACAAACAACGCAGGAAGTGGTCAACGCTACCTTCTATGCTTTGTTGCTGATTCCCATTCCTCCGAGACGGTCCTGGGTTAGACACAGTCATTGCGGAAGGAATACAATGATCAGGATTCGAAGCGATAAAATTCAATCTTGCAGCGAGAAGTTGCTCGTGTGATGCCGGCCCTCTGCTCGGGTTCGAGCGTGAGGGAGACGTGATACCGTGATTGCTCGACATGGCGGTAGAGATGGTACTGGCGAAGATACAGAGAACCAAAACACGTCCCCCCGGAGGTAGTATCAAAGTTAAAGTGTACGAAGGATGCAGTGACACAGCAATAACGGGTAGGTAGAAGAAGGAAAGCAATGCTCTATCCAAAGTGTGAAGGACTCGGCGGAAGAATCCGTCGCGCGGACTTAGAGCACTGTCAAGAGGATTAGCCCGTGACAAGGAAGGATATCAAGGGGCATAGATGTGTTATTGTAAAATATACAAGATTCCGTGCCTGGTACAACGTACCTTCCTACTAACCAGATGCTAACGACGACATCTGCCACGTGCGTATCTGGTACGGGGTCTTTTAAGGTCCATATTGAGGGACTAGTAGATGGAGATTGAAGGCTCTGGCTCGTCGTATCTTCGCCGGCACAGAAGGTATTTCGTTTGGGGTAAGAAAGCAATTTTGAAAGGTGAAAGTTGATTTTGAAATGTGGAAAGCGGATGGCGGCAGCTAGTAAACTGAGCCATCTATCGTCGTTGTTCTTCGCCGCGCACGGACCAACTGCTTACACCCACGCTCGCCCACTTCACAACGATTGTTACCCGTACAGCAACTACGAGACAGAAGGCTCAAATTCGCAGCCTGACCGTTGACACGGCGGACACTTGACGAGCTCTGCATAGGAGTACCTCACTTTGTTGCGACTGTGTAGCACGTTCATGGAGATGTGCCAAAAGACTCAAGACGGCATTGGTACCTACATGTACTGTAGATACGGAGTTAAGGAAGTCCCATTGTTGCCTATTTTCTTCTTCCTCAAACACCGGTCTTTCTCTTTCCAATGTGTTCTATACTTGACAAGCAGATCTTTGTGTGTCTCAATCTATCTCATTCTCAAGATGACTCGACCTTGATTGTAACCATCACAAGCACCAGAGCGCAGGCCTGAATAGCGCAAGAGTTCGATCTCTTCCACAACGTCCTCTCTTGAAGGTGAACTTGCTCTTATTCATGCTGATCTTTCTTTAATCCCCAAAGTTGAAACGGATTCTTGAAAGAACCGCCTTGGGGACCAGGGCTGTAATGGTGAGAACGCATCCATCTCAGCGAGGGAACGAGGAAATTTTGTTTGTTGTAGAAGCATAGTGCGTTGCGACTTGGTTACGAGCTTCCTAATAATTTTCTCCTCGCCGACGCTCGATATGTCGTTGTTTATCCTGCAGAACCCCCCTTGCTTCGAGGTGGCTTGCGTTGTAGTGTCGTGTATTACACTCTTTGCTTGGTATGCACCTGCATTCTTACCATGCCTAGGAAGCTCTTCCCCTCTTGCTGTGTAGGCCTTGATCGACCTATACCGATGCTCGTACTAGTTTTTCCATATATACTGTAGCAATGGTTAGTTATACGGAACCCGATCTCGAGATAGTCCTAGAACTTGATTTCCGGTTCGGCATCAATCGGAAGTATCTCGAGGATATCATACTGCGTAACCACGAGCCGCGGCTAGAGCTGACAGTGACGCGTGCAACTGGTCAGGGAGACCCGGACACCTTCAATTTTAGAGATCCCAATACATCCACGGCATACGATATGGACAGTATCTTGCTCTCGTTCATCGCCAACCACTTAGCAGAGACAAAAGTTGCTGCGCTAAGCGATATCAAGCTTTCAAGAGGGACAGAATCCGTATCAGATAGGTACTGGAGGCTCGATGCTATTGCGTCTCCAGAGAATATAGTTATCCGAAGTCTTTATGAAGGTAATGAAGAGTATCCTGTTGGAAATGATGATGGTACGACGGCTAAGAATAATGGCAATCAATATTACAGAGGACACCTTCGGGCTAATATCTCTGTAGAGCTGAAACGTTGTCTGCAAATAAGGACGCCGAGGCTAGCGTACAGCAACCTGAAGACATGGGCAACATCCGTCGATGGACTATTTCGGGGTCTTCGAGGTCCAAAACCCTTCAGCTGCTGGACGAATGATTCCTGCGGCTTTGGTGTGCAGATCGATCTGGCTGACTCGCCTCTTTCGTTCGAGGCCAATCAGAATCTTATAACAATGTGGGGCGTTTATGAGAAGGAGATAGAAAAATTTCATCCGCGTCAAAGGCGACATCCTCACAACGACTCCGCTATATCCCTCCGCTTCGGAGACGGCGGACCAGGAGATAGCCATGCGGATATCAGAGCCGATACTCAGGACGGCCGCGCCGCTTTCGTGGCTAAAGTGTACACAGCGCGAAACATAGTGGAGCTGGGCACGTTGGTCAATTCGTCACTGGCAAAAGGTAATAGGAAGGTACATACAATCAACCGGGCTACACAAGGATCTTCGAAATGTACGATTACCTTCGGAGAACTAGGAGGCACGATGGTGTGGGGTGTGCTGTCGGTCTGGTGTACTTTCGTCTGTACCGTAGTACGATATGCCCACCTGATGGCCAATGAAGATGTGACATTCCATATATATGGCGAGCCAGACCTCGAGGATCTCCTGGAGATTATCAATCTACCAGCAGCGTATCACAAGGCATTTCTTGCGCGAGTCAGACAGCTCGACACTGAGGACAAGCCTGAAACGCCGTATCCGCCCGTTCAGAACGATGAAAGCTCTCAAGGAGGTCCTCGCGAAAGGCCGCCCGATCACTGGATTCGAAGAGAACTAGAGACATTCAAGGCCTTAGGGGTTCCGAGCGGCCCTTCGACTCATACGATGCAGTACCAGGGTATACATCCTCTTAAGGCACCTGACCTGACGGGAGACATTCACCCAATATTCAACCTAGAATACTGGGTCGCCGGCTTGAATCAGGAAGACTGGAACAATTTGAGGCAAACTTTCATTCTTTCTACGCGGCTTTTAGAGGTCGCCACGCCATGGTTCGGCGCCTTCCTCCCACGAGCCAGATGCGGCATTACGAATGGAGCAAACCCACACATCGGAACTATAAACATCCTGCTGGAAGAGAAGCCAACACCAGCAGTATTGAAACATGTTCGCGAAGGCCTACTGGCCATGGAAGAATATATCATCTGGGATTGCAATGACGAACTGCTCCCTAGAAAGCGTCGCTGGGGAAAGACTCATCGAGGAAAACGCGACGAAGCCTCTGGTCTACCGATTGATCCGACTGCTGACGAACACGTCAAACGAGACCAACAGGAACGGAATGTGTTGAAGAGTCCTCGACGTCATATGTGCATCACCATTGCAGAGCACCTTGTTTTGGCGGTACTCGATGCAGAACCTGGGACCGAAAAGCAACTCTTCGCAGTCTTCTTCATGGCCATCATTTTAGTCTCCGAACTGGGTCACGCAGTATGGTTGGCCAACTTTGACAACCTACCCTATGCCGACGTTAGAGTGGGAAACGACGTCCATACTGATCTTGGGAATTCTTTGATCGGATGGATATTCAGAGGCTGGTATCCTAAGCCGAATTATTTTGGAAAGCAAGACGAAGAGTACCATTTTGTCCGAGGTGGCTTACACTGGAACAAACTCTTTCAGCGATCAATACAAAGGCCACTATACGCAACAGCTTATTCTTTACCAGTACATCATATCCAACGCGCACTGAGTCAAAGGCAGTGGGAGCTGGTGGATCATGAAAGGCAACCTATAGAAGCAGCGAGAAAGATGCTCAAGCCAGATACGCCTTTCCAGCAACGACATACTGCGAGGGTTGCGAAAAAGGTTCAAAGAGTTGATCCTCGGGCAGATTGGGGAGGTGGCATGGGAGAGGCAAAGAACTACGAGGACGCGAATTGGGAAGTCACACCCCCACCGACGTGGGACCGGGCGGAGCTCATAGCAGCAGGTGCCTTGGGCTGCAGTGTGTCACCCCCTAGCCTGATGGAGAACATTAACCCAATCTTTGCATATGGAAATTGGACCAGAGCGCCGGAAGACCTTGTCAATGCGCAAGGCCCAGAGACACCCAGTCTTACGAGAGATGAGTATGAGAAATTGAAACCCGCCATGACGCTGGCCACGCTACTACTTAAGGTTGGGGCACCATGGTTTGCCTCTCTTCTTCCTGAAATCAAATGGTACCGTCAAACAGCGCACGGTGATTTCAAATATATCTCAGCTGTACAAAGCCCCGGCCATGGTGATCTAGCAGCTACAAGAACGGCACTGGAGACCATGGCGGGCCACATACATCTCGATCAAAACTCCCGGCAACTACCAGAGGACAGCCAATTGGGTCTAAATTCAAGAGGCCATAGAAGCAAACCGGATGAAAACGGTGACTACAAGTATGAGTCGGTGGACTTCGCGGCGCACAGCAAATTGGATGCAGTGGAGAAAGCCAAGAATCTCCCTTATCGCCGCATCCAGATCAGCTTGAGCAGCCAGCTCATAATCGCCATTCTTGACTCCGCACCAGACTCGGAGAAATATCTCCAGGCAGTATACTCCCTCGCAATGACTTTGACGCACGAATTGGGCCACACTGCCTTATACGCAAATTTCAATTGGCCGCTTGGCGGCCCGGAAGCGCCTGTGCAAGGGGAAGCAGAGGTTGGGCTTGGAAGGTCTCTCATAGCGTGGATTCACGGCGGCTGGGATCTTTGCGACAGTCCGGAGCTCGACAACGAAGGACGAGCGACATTCAGGTATGGATGCTCTTGGCGCAAGTGGTATAAACACCTGAGTCGGCACGAGTGGCTGCCGCGCTACTGGACACATTACTCGATTCCGGTTCACTTCATTCAGCGCCAGTTCATGCAAGCAACATGGGACACATTTGATCTCGATAACAAGCCGGAAGAAGCAGCGGACGCGCTGCTAAGACCTCTGGCGCCGTTCAGAAAGGGCGAGCATGCCAGAAAGGCAGAAAGGATAAGCTATTCGTTTTGGAATAACAAAGACGTTGTGAACCAGTGGCATGCGGGTGACGAGCCAGACGAAGATGATGATCGCGTTGATCCTTATTACGAAGATCCGGATTGGGATGACGATCCGATGGCGCCGGGTTTGTGATGACGACGAGCATCGACTCTCTCGACATCTAGAAGCTGAGCAGAGGGAATCTAAAGAGTATGCTCTCATTCATCACTGTGCCCAGAAGGCTTACACACTTTTGACTTCCGAGCCGTAGTAACATCAGATCAACATCTCATGTCAAACTATACGTTTTTGCTGCTTGGTTCAATTATCTCAAAGCAGCGTCTTATTCCTCTTTGGTAGTTTCCATCAGTCTTTGTTAATTTATGATTATTCCGAGTATTCGGCCACTGTTAGGCTTTGGTATCCGCTATTTGTTTCCGAATATGTCTTATTTTGCAACAGTACCTTGAGTCAGAGTGTAGAAGCCATTCATTCATCAAGCATCTGGTATCATGAAAGTGAGAAGAGCAACTCAGGAGTAATCCTCGTCACCGCCGGCATCTTTTCTCCCCCAAGCCTTTATCGTGGTACCACCTTCCCTCAAGAGATCCTTGAGCACCCGGATCTGTTCCAGCACGCAAGACTTGCTGGTTCACCCTTTCGCCATCCCCCTCTCCAGACTGCGTTCATAATCAAAACAGCTTTCGACATCCTCCTCAAACCTCTCATCTACTCCTTGCAGCTGCTTGAATGACAACTTATCCATCGCAATGCCCCCTTTCTCGGCCAGTGCCACCACTTGTCCTGAAATGTGATGTGTTTCGCGGAACGGTACGCCTTTTCTCACTAGATAATCCGCCAGATCTGTAGCTAGCATGTCCGGCGTCAAAGCTTCCAGCATCCTCTTCGGCTGAATTGTCACGGTACTCAGTACACCGGTAGCAATCCGCACACTGTCGCCCACCGTCTTCACGCAATCCAGCAAGGGTTCGACACTCTCCTGCACGTCCTTGTTATAGGTACTCGGTAGCCCTTTGAGTGTATACATGAAGCCCGCCATCTGTCCAAACACCCTTCCACTCGTTCCCTTCAGCAATTCCAGACTATCGGGTTCTTCTTCTGCGGCATCAGGCTGCTTCCTGTGCTATATGCATCCGCCAGAATGACAAAGCCAAACTCACCAGTCGAGTAGATGATCATGTCTTCTGCCCATCCTGACATATGCTGCATCAGCGTCGCACCCCATTGCATTGTCTCGACCACAAAGTCCCGATCTGCTACCGCACCCATAGAATTCCATAACAGACCCTCAAATCCCAGCTCTTTGGCCATAGCCTCCCTATCAGTACCGAACCGGTTCCCAGCCAACTCCCCACAACCAAGCGGACTCCGATTGACCCTCTTAGCCACCTCCCTTAACCTCTCCAAATCCGTCGCAAACGCTATACCATAGCTCGGCATCCAATGAAACCTCCCGAGCCGTTGTGCGCGCTAAAGATGCGTATACCCCGGCATGACAACCTCGACCTCCTTCTCCGCCCTGGCCGCCACGACACGCAAAAGATCACTCAACCAACCCTCCAACTTCCTCAGCTCATCCCTCAACCAAAACCGCATATCCGCCACAATCTGCTCGTTTCTACTCCTTTCCAGTTTCCCCGCTATCCCCGTCCCGATAATCTCCCCCAGCCTCCGCTCATTCGCCGTGTGAATATCCTCGGCCACGCCAGGCTTGATGTCGAAGCTGCCACTCTTCCACTCCTGAGAGACTTTCGCAAACCCTTTTTCGATGGCGGCGAATTCGGACGCGGTGAGGATGCCGCGGTGGTGGTTGGCGCGCGCCCAGGCGATGCTGCGGGCGATGTCTTGCGCGTATAAGGCGCGGTCGTAGTAGATGGATTCGTTTTAGGAGACCATTAATGGATCGAGACCATCCTGGACGTATGTTTTAGTGACTGGGGGCTTTGAGAGGAAAGAAGCGGGGGGTGACTTTGAAGCGGCCGCCCCAGAGCATGTTCTTGCCTGGGGCGCTTGCTGTTGTTCGCGCTTGGTTTGCGGTCATTGTTGTCTAAAGCTCAGTTGATGACTGTAGTGAACGCATCAATGGATGACCTGCGCAATTGAGGTCAAGATGAGTTTACAGAGCTTCAATCTCCATCTAGAAATCCCTTGTGACTACTGTATGCAGAAAACGTTCCTTGGACAACCGTTGTTCGCTTAGCCTTACGGAGCTCCTCCCGATAAGAGCTTGGTGTTAGTATAAGGACCAGGGTTGGCTACTCCGTATCAACCTCCACAAGCTTGTGATCGTCACAGTGTTGTGTTGACCTCTTTAGTCCAACTCCGTTTCCGTATTTGCTTTGACGTTGATGAAGACGTCGTCAATCTCAACATGTCACTGCCGAATATATGGCATCTCCGGAAAGTTGCAGACACGTCGTCAAAGGCATGCTACATATGCTACAAGCCTACTACCAGCGTGCTAATCACGCCAGATAATAAGGTATACCCCGTAGACATTGTTATTGTGAACATGTGGCAAATGAACTGCTCTTCATACTGATTTGTAGTTGTAGGACTTCTTCTACTTATGCCTCGGACATCTCAAAGACCGAGGCTTTTGCTCTCCAGTTATCGATGAAGTCGAAGTTGCTGCCAAGAAGAAAAAAGAGGAGATGGAGAGAGAGATTGAGAAGGTGAAGAAGGAGTATCAGGAGAAGATGAAGAAGAAGAAGGCTAAAGAGAAGGAGAAAGAGAAAGAGAAGGACAAGGACAAGGACAAGGACAAGGACAAGGACAAGGACAAGGACAAGGATGAGAAAAAGGACGAAGATGCAGAGGACAAAAAGGCCGAGAAGGAAAAGGACGACAAGGTAAGGCCAAACAGACGTTGTTCGGTGGGAATTTCTCTAACCTGCTGTAGATCAAGTCGATCACTGAGGCAGATCCTGCAACAAAGGTCGATGAGACGGCCCGAATCTATGCGCTCCACAAGTAAGCCTGTGTCTTTCTTACAATGATATGTCATCTACGTAACATTGTTCTCCGAATGCTCAGCCTGTTGACCAGCGTCGCAGGAACTTCTACCAGATGCGCCTTGACCGAATTCGCAACGCCGAAATAGCGAAGCGGAACAGGGAGCGCTTGAAGCACCCGACTGCCTTCCCGTCGGTCCCTACAGGAGATCCGTGAGCGTCTTCCTCACACGGCCGCATTGGGGTTTCACCACTTCCGACATGCCCATTTCCGAGACTACTGAGGTCCCGTATTACTAAAGATATAATATCATATTACAAATCCGCCGAGCGGAACTGGGTCCAGTCCGATTTCGGCTTCACAAAGGCCTCATCATCGGCCGGCGTCTGACAAAAGCCAGGTATTTAGCTTTCCACCAAGAACAACTAAATGACCCGCTGCTGTTGTGGTAATGCAGCACGCGCTGCCGGTATGCCCTCCGCTGTGCCTCCTGTGCGCGCGAATACGAGACATCCTAGCTACAGACCTAACAACGGGGCTCCGTGAGATACAGTCAGCAGCGGGACCCCACAAGTCTAAACGGCCGGCTCCCTCGTGCACAGACTCCATTCAACGGATGTAGGCCGAGCCAAGCCCGGAGAAGATTAGCGAACAAGTGTAGGACTTGCTGAATCTACTACCTCTCGTAACCCCGAAACAGTCATTGCTGCTCTAGTCTGATTACTGAACTGCGTCTATGAAGGTTTGGCGTTGCTGACTGCAGGGTTGACACATCGGTTGTGTTGGTCACAAGGGCATACTTTGCCTCTTACGCGCATGCTTTCATCTGACATCTTGCAGCATGCCATCGTCTTCCGTCTGGCTCGATGAACATGGATCAGGATCCGTTGGCGAGCGCAGGAAATGTGGGGACGAAGCTGACGGTTCGCCTCTGTGGCGGTGTTGGGGGCCAAAACAAACCCGCCAGCCAGCCTTATCCCATCAACCAGTAAGACGGGTCTCGGCCTAGCAGGCTTTGTTGCACTGGAAATCTATTTCTAATTCGGCCGCCCCACTGATCGATCTCATCCGCGTTTCGTCGGCAAGTTATTGGCTATGCAACATTTACCGATTACGGCGGATGATACAGGGTTAGGCCTGTCCGGGTCGAAAGTCGCATATGGACAGCCACGCCTTCGAGACCGGCACAGACAGATTTTGCATGGTACAATAGCTTTGACAGGATCATTCAGGCTGCCGTACAAATGCGACTTTCGATCAAGGCTGTCTGGACCCTGCATCTGGCAAAGACACATGGGGCTAGCTAGGTTCAAGGCAATTAGAAAGAAGGCCTAAACATCAGACTTCGCTATAGCTAGCTTAGAGCTATTCTCACAAAACCTACACTTCTGCGGTCCGGTCATAGATCGGAAGACTGGAGGCGTCAATGGAACAACCTCTCTAAGGGTTTGGGACTATCCTAACTCCCTCCATCCAACACTCACCATCCCCCGCACTGTATCCCAACCCCAACCCCTGACCAGAGCACGTCCATCAAAAACCGCTCTTCATGGATGATGGACCCTCGTCCGCTTCACCTGGAGGGTAGATCCCATCCTGCACCCAACCAACCAACAACGCCGCTTGTGACACTTACCAGAATACATACTCCCCATCCAAAATAGTCCATACGTATGACCTCTCTCTTGACACGTTGGAGACTCGTCCATCCGCCTTGCCATTTTTCCCCCGCTACAGGTATGAAATGCACAGAACCCCAGGCGGAGAAAAGGTTGTGTCTTTCACCTCGTCCGCCAAGGTCGGAGTGCGACCTGATCAGTCGCGGGAAATCTTGAAGAGCTGTTCCTGCCTCTCCTATCCCCTCACGTCTCCTCTTCTCTCTCTTTACTCTGGATTCCCTCTCTTTCCCCCTTCCACCTTGAAAAACACACACACACACAAGCCACAGCCACTACCCAACCTCTCCCTCTCTTCTTCTTATTCTGATAATGGACACGCGTGAGTGGTACGTCACCGTCACCGTCCCCTCCCCTGCACTTGTCCATATCATGTCATCATATCGTAAAAGCTTTAATGGATTACAGCCGTGACGGGGAGACATACACTCACACACACAGGCTGGATGATATGTGGTTATGGAGTATGGATTAGAATTAGGATACGGGTATGAATTGCTGCGGATGTGAAAGTGATGTCTCCGAATGTGAAAGTGAGCGGAGTGTACCTTTGAAGAACGTAAGGGAGTGAGGGTTATTGGGTTGAGTTGAATTGAATTGAATTGAGGGTGCGGACGTAAGTAAGTAAGTGCCGAGGTGTAGACGAGGGATGGTGTTGGCCGGGGTTATGTAGAGGCAGGGAAGGAGAGTGTGGAGGTGTGTGCGTGCGGCGTAGTTGGATGGTGTAAGTTTGGCTTTGTTGGGTGGTAGCCAAGACGATTGACAAGGGTGGTTTGGAAGCCCCTGCGGACGTGAAATACCAAATCCTCCCGTGTAGCTAAGGAGAATCGCGAGCGAGTCCCTACCAACACTTGGCCCAAAATATACACAACAAAGCAACCGCCCTCTCCACTCACACTGACACTCACACTCACACTCACACTCACGCCAAGGATTCACAAATTCCCTCCACCCCTCTCCGCACCCGGCCCCCTCCCCATGGTCGTCCTCGATCTGACCTCATCAACCCTCCCCCTCGCCAGACTGATACCGGGAACGATCCATTCGCCGCAACTGCAGCGCATGCCCTGCCACGCGTACTTGCCGACGTTGGTCGCGCATTTCGGACATTCGAGGCGGCCGGAGAGTGCGGCTTTGTCGAGTTCGGGTCGCATCCAGGAGAGGGGGTCGAGGAAGAGGTGGGCGCATTGGGGCGGTGATGGAGGGGGGGAGGAGGATGAGATGGGGGTGTGGTGGTTGTTGGTTGTTGTGGGTTTTGGGGTGTGGGGGATGAGGTGTTGGGATGTTGCTAATTTTCGTCTGTGGTTTATGTTAGGAATTACGATCATATGTATTTGTAAGGTAGATGGACGGTGGTGGAAGGTGTATAGACATGTGCATACCTGCATTTTCGACACCGAAGCTCCACATCCGCTTTTTCGTCCCCGTTGCGTGCCTCCTCGTCCTGGAACTTGATTCGGTCTGGTGCTAGACCGCAAGCCACACTCATCTCGACTTCTCGCTTGTAGAGCCATCGCTGATAGGCGGGCTCGATATCCACGTTCTCTGGACATTTCATCAGGTGGTAGAGTTCTAATTGTTGCAGGAAGCCATCGTTGGGTTCGCACAGTGGGCGGGTCTCTCGTAGGCGGGAGAGGGCTTCTGAAGGCGTGAGGTTGTCATCCCTGTGCATCAGGTACGCTATGATACAGGTTGTGGAGCGGGATTTGCCCATGGCACTAGACGATGCAAGATGATGTTGGTTCTTGTGGTGAACTACGGGGTAATCCGAAAAAACACGCGAGGTGTTGAATATGACCAAGCAAAGATGATAAGGTACAGGCTGAAAAAGCGTAGGCTCTGTTGCATACAAGACAATGATGCAAGAAAGCGGAACGAACACAGCGATGTCTGACAGTCGGGCATGATTTCCTTCTCTAGAGTAATGAAATTGCAAGAAACAGGCAGATGCGAACAGCGGAGCGCAACAACAAGATCAAGCCATGCAATAGCGGCCACACTCTTAACTTGACATCCCAGAGAGTAAGAGTACACCACTCACCAATGCACCAGTACACCTCCGCCACCGTCGAGTCCATCCTGGATGAAGGCATTGGCCGCAGCGAAATGCTCGAGCAGGTTTTCGTCGTCGACATCGTCTACCTCAATGACAAGGTGCCTGTAGAGGGCGAAGAGCGCTTCGTCAAGAGGCAGACGTAGCACGGAGAGCACATGCGTGATGTTTGCCTCTTTGAGAGCCTCCTTGCGGCGAAGAGAAAAGATACTAGATTGGATGTCAGGGATCCAGCTCACATGCGTTGGGTGAAGTTGATTTCCATACCCGCCAATGTAGAGATTGTCGTCTCCTGGAACTCTATCCAGAGTCACCATGTGGAACGAAGGATGTCGAAACAAGGCTTAGGGCTGCTGTGGGGTGAAGGCCGTGTAGAGCACGGCACAGCACGCTAACAACCGTCCGCGAGCGAAATTCGGTAAACGGGACGATATTCGGAAAGACTACCCGGAAGTCGATTTACCCCGCCGAAAGCTCATACCTTAAGGTTCCCGGGATTACGGTAAGAAGCTTCTTTGAAGTTGCGTGACAGATTAGAATGACAGCCTTACGAACCGTGTATCCTTCACTACTGTATTATTACTCGAGGGGTTACGTTTTAGTGGCAAGTTCTGGCGCAGATCCTGAAACCTGACGAATGGCCAATGTCGACTTAGAGTGTGGTGGCACGTGCTAATCAGTAGCCCTACAAGTACACTCCCTTACCTTACCGATGACAGGCGCCAAGCCCTCGACTAGTGTTGGCCAGTTACCTAATGATCCGTGGCTGACCTCCGGTTCAGGTTTGGGTTCGACTACCAAATCCATGAGGACGGCTTCGCGGCAACGGTGATGCTTACAATAGATCATCCATGCTTAGGTCCAGCCTCCCAATGAAAAGCGTTGCTTATTTGCAGGCCCCACCTTGGACCGTCTCACTTCTGTCTCGGACATACCTTACCCTCTTTCCTGCTGCAAGCAACCACTTTCATGCGGCAATTGAAACAAGGATGCTGCTCTCATCGTTCAATTCGATATCCGCGCTGCAGGCTGCCTGCGGCCTCGGGGGGAGGCAAGCAAGGTTTCCCTTCCTTTTGACTCTGGAGCAGTGCTTACAAGCGAAGGCGACGGAAATGCGGTGTTACCTTGGATTAACATTATCTCCGAAAGAGTAAAGACCAATACATTTGAGTACTGCGGCAAATTCCAACTACGCTTTGCCGTCCTCGAGACTGCCCTCCCGCCCAGCACAGTCCATGATAGAGTTCACGCCTAACTTACCTATCCCGCAACATCGATGCTCTTGGACTCGTAAGGCGACAAAAGTATCCGCCCGTTAAGGCTGATCACGCCTTGTATGCCGCACTTACCCTTATCGTGAGATGGTACGGGTCGCTGCAGCGGGCAAAAGAATTACGTGTATCCGGATTTTGGTTCAGGTGGTACGAGTACTCGGTGCTGTACTTGTGTTGGTCACTCAAGCATGATCAGCCCTAAGGTAGAGTCGAGTACGTGTAAGCGTCACATCTACTCAGTATCAGCAGGATCACCACGTACTATGCTACATCACCGCAAGTACTCTCATCACGAGGTATCTGTTTCATGGCCGCCTTCGAAGTATGACAGGGTATGACAGGGTAACCACCAATCCTTCGTCGCTGCTCAGCTTCGAAGTTGCAGGTAGAAGGACAGCCCACTAGCTAGATGAAGGAAGACCTACATGGACCACCAGCCCGGCACCAATGCAGACGAGACGGCTCGCACGCTTGAACACAGGATCTTCCTGGCTAGTTCTAACTATACCTTACTCCACTGTAATACCTTTCCTTTACTCGTACCCTTTCTCGTCTTCGTTTCCAAGGGTAGTTGTCCTCTACTCTACTGCACACGATTGAGCGTCCGTGTCCCAAGGTACGTACTCCACAGAGCACGGTAAGGCGGTGTGTCCCATTATTGACAGTCTTACTCGGAGACACAGAGGAAGAGATCCTGGACGTCTGGTGCGGCCAAAGGCATGCTCTTACTTCTTAGTGGCGCTGCTGCAACCTTCGGACCGATCGAGCTCAGTCCAAGCCGAGGTGCCAATCGACCCGCCGGTTGGGTTGGGTAGGCTTTCCTATGCATGAAACCCTCATACTTTATTCACATGAGTCCGTACGTACAAGTACAAATGATAATAGATGACAATTCTTGACCTAAACATCAGCTCTCGTCGAGAAGCGGCGCTTGTGTGTATGTCTCGCAGCAGCTCATAAGGCGTGCGGCCCAGATCGCTCCAATCCCACGCCCTACGGTTCTTGTGCTCTGGCATTTCGAAATTCCATTATGGGCCACGACACCGCGAGCCGATCCGATGCCGTTCGGGTTTAGTGTTGCGATGGAATAGCGTGGCTGTGCACAATAAAGTAATAATTCCAATCGATACTCGTACGAAGTACATGGACTTGGGGATATACTATTACCACATCCCGTCGCTGTTGAAGACTCGAAGGACTCGACTCGACTCGACCCGACTGCCCAGTTTCTCCTGTCCTCTTCACATGGCCGGTATGAGCACGAGCACGAGTACATGCCACTAATGACCTGTATGAGAGACCACACCATAGGGCTGATATCCGTTCTGTGTCCGGTCGTCGGCTGACCCCACTTGGTGTTGCTGTCTTAGAATGCACGATCCCTAACTATTTCCAAACTCGGCCCAAAACCACGAATACCTTACGAATTACGACGCTATTCCACTGTCCACCTCAACTCCCAGCTCCTTTCTTGTTTCCGGCCTTGTGGAACAATTCGTGCCTTGTACATTGATTGACTTTCGTCACCATTCGCCATCGTCTTTCGAGCTTCGTTTGGACTTCGGTATTGCCGCGCAACATCTGTCTTTCCTTCTTCGCCTATCAATCCATCGCCACTGCGCCTTGTGGAGCATTGGCGCCGCTCGACGACGTCTTTTCAGCTGCCATGGACAGCCCTCGCATCACCTCGCCGCCGTCCATCCGCATATATGATTTCAACAACTCTAATCACGACAGACCTCGCCTTTCCACCCGATCCTCCTCAAATGCATCGATACCATTCTCCAAATCACCGGGTCCAATGTCCATACCGAATTCGAAAGACAAGCCCCCTCCCCCCTTACCTCCTCCTCGACACATCGCAGAACTCGAGGCCGGTGATGATCTGGGTTGGCGGTGGGGCAATACGATCGGGGGTGGCTTTGGCAAAAGTGACCTCCCAACCATTAAACCAGGATCGAGCTTGTACGGCAGTCAGGACCGACGCACGCAGGATTTTGGAAATGGCGCAGATTGCAACAGGCGTCGTAGCTCTGCGTCAACGATCAAGTTATCACCTGATGTAGACACAAGATGGGAAGGGTTCCGGCATAAAGACGAAGGGTATCATAGTCTTTCAGGGTCGGGCATTGCAAACCTTCAGTCAGTGGTCTCCTTCTTCCTTGCAAGTTCCACCGGTTCAGCTGCTAATGCAGATTTATGCTGCATACTTGATGTGTTTCTTACCAAATGCTCATGGAGGCCATGTTATACAATCAGCGACTACCTACCTTCCCTCATATTCTATTGCTAAGCTGACCGGTGTAAAATACCTTACTTAGACTACATGGCGAGAAACCTCTAGAGCAGCGAAGCCTCGAGAATTCATCCAATGCCTATGACAAGCAGCTCCTGTCGAGGATTGGGAGACCCAATACACCACCACGGACGTCGTCTATAAGTGGCGTAGGCCACGACTCTTCTCCTACAACTCGTATGCCATTTTCCCAGACCGGAACACATCAGCACCAGTTGAAGTCATTGTCCGTTTCGGACGGGGTGCTGAGCCCTTTGGATCCACTGTCCAGGTGGGTAAGCAGCCCGCAGTCTGCTGGCGTTTCACCTGGTCACATACCTTC
>JAABUP010001727.1_pt1 | contig 44908 bp, 55 predicted proteins | sample 5559201 | NCBI WGS metagenome assembly JAABUP01 (sample SAMN10711887, study PRJNA513373) | rock metagenome | isolation source: Antarctica rocks | place: Antarctica
CGTCCTTGCTTTATTCTGCTGCCCGTGAGGAACAGCATTCTGTCTGTGTCATGTGTCATGTGAACCAGTCACGCAGGTAGTAGGCGACAGCAGATGCCCAATTGTTGACACTTGGTGGCAGACAGAGACAGGCTCCCATCTCATCACCCCCCTACCAGGGGCCACCCCCCTCAAGCCTGGCTCAGCCACCCTGCCCTTCTTTGGGGTGGAGCCTGCTGTACTCAATGAGAAGGGCGAAGAACTTCAGGGCGAGGCAGAGGGGTGAGCCTTTGCTGTACCGTGTGCCTGGATTTGCATTGGGAACTACTTTAGGGGTTAGGGTTGAAAACAGTTTGAGCATTGCTGCCCAATGTTCAGCAACACACGTCTGCATGATTGCACACAAGACAGATGACCTTTGACTAATGGCTTCACGCATGGTGCAGATGACTAGCAACCAAAAGGCTGCAGGCTCCATCAGCATTTTGCATTGTTGCCAAAAGGTCAGCAACAAATGTATGCAAGATAGCTGGGCTTGAAGCAGTGCCTGAGTGGTGCAGGTACTTGGTCATCAAGAGGCCGTGGCCCAGCAGCATGAGGACCCTGGCTAATGACCACGACCGCTTCCAGAAGACCTACTTTGAGCACTACAAGGGCTACTACTTCACAGGGGATGGATGCAGGCGAGACAAGGACGGCTACTACTGGCTCACAGGTACCATTTCATTTCTGGCTTGCTCCTTGTAGTCTCGGGTACTTGGGGTTTGGACTGTCATGTGACTTGTGATAACAGGGTCTGACAGCACAGCTCAGTGCGGTTTGATGTGACTGCCATTGCCTCAACGGCCTTGAATGGAGGTTTCTCTGCAATACCCAGAAGCCTTTTGGGCACTGTTGCAATGGCTTGGTATCAGTGTTGATGGTTTTGATGTCGGTGCAGGGCGAGTGGATGATGTGATCAATGTGAGTGGGCACAGGATTGGCACGGCAGAGGTGGAGTCAGCGCTGGTGAACCACCCTGCCTGTGCTGAGGCGGCAGTGGTGCCTGTTGAGCACCCCATCAAGGGCCAGGGCATCTATGCCTTCATCACCCTCATGGAGGTCAGCCTTGCCCTACCATGCACTTTACCTTCAAGTCTTGTACACCCTGTGAACAGCTTGCTTCCTGCAGCTGCTTCTTGTCCTGTCCAACTGGCATGCATGCATGCTTGCTGTCATCATCATTATCTAAAGCAGTGCTTTTGTGCATCAGCAGTGACTGGACAGCGCATCGGTCACTTACTTGCATCATTCTCTTTGGCCGCCAGTGACAAGCCATGCATTTCCAAAAGTTGCTATTCTGCCCTGACTGCCTGTGTCTGTCTGTCTGTGTCTGTCTGTCTGTCTGTCTGTCTGTCGTGTTCATGGAGGATGTGGTGTGCAGGGCGCGGGTCACAGCTATCCTCCTGATGAGAGCGTGAGAAAGGAGCTAGTGGCGGCAGTGCGCAAGTCCATTGGACCCATTGCCACCCCAGACACCATCCACTGGGCGCCCGGCATGCCCAAGACACGCTCTGGCAAGATCATGCGCCGCATCCTCCGCAAGATTGCCAACAAGTATGATTTGATATGCACAAGCAATCCTGGCATCAAATGTTGCAGCAGTAGTGGTTGCAGCATTGAGTGCTGTAGCTGAGTTATCATGGCAACACAGTATACTCCATGCATGCATGTATGTAGCATGTGGAGATAATGGAGCAGATTAGTCAGCCAATCGCAATCTACTGCTACCTTCATTGTTACCAGCACTATCTCTGCTTTTTGGTAGTTGCACTGCCAGTGCAGTGTTAAGTTATACTGAGGCGACCTATCAATGACACAGGGAAGAAGATTCCTTGGGTGACATCAGCACGCTGGCAGACCCCTCGGTGGTTCAGCAGCTCCTGGACCTGCGTGGCAAGTAAAGACTGTAACACAAGTCAGTAGGGAAGTAATAAATGACAGTGGGTTTTTGAGAGCAGTGAGTGTGTGTGCCACATAGGCAGTGATGTGAGTGCCATTGTGTAGCTGCTATACCCAATTCTCCTGCTGGGTAGACACTTTTTTAGTAATGTCTGCAAATTTTGGTTCTGACGTAGGACTCAGACAGCAGCTCTTGTCATTGATGCAATGCATGAGCCGTGCGCTGCACTGCGTGGTGTATGGTCATCCCTTCCTTCCATGTTTGTGATGCTTTGTGTGGTACTGACTGTATGTGGTGTAAACACTGATGTATGCTAAGGTTTGTGGCACTGGCAGCATACCATGACAATCTTGTGCTCGTTTGTTTGGACACCTGTGTTGCTGAGGACTGATTCTGGACTTGGTGATTCGGCTCCATGTAAGCATTTGCTCCAACAGTTTCAAAGAGTTGTGACTCAAGTCATATGCATATGGTTAGTCTGGAACCATCAAGCCTGAAGCGAAACGTACTTCAGGAAGTGCTCAATTTTTGTGTGCACAATGAAATGCCTTGTTCAGAATGCACATGTCTTGTTGATGTCTGGTGTTACACAGCTGTTGCAGATTGGCGCAACCTTGCATCATCTACTCTAGGGTCAAGCAGCAATTTGCTGATTGAACGCCGGTTGTCAGTATTGTTTTGTCATTCAAATCAGCAAAGGTTGACCTGGCATCTATGAAAACAACCGCTGTCTGAGCACAAGACGAGATGAGAGTTGTGTAGTCAAGCCTCACAAAAAAGCAAAGACAACAAACCGTGCCAAACTTTACTTCACAGTGCAAGCAGTAGATGCAGCATTCTTGTGGTAATGCAATATGGCTCACTGTGTACATTGCACAATCTTCTTTTACAGTCTTCGAGTCAGAAAACATACTGTGGCTTCTCCAGCATGAATTGAGGGCACTGCAGGACACACACTGATCATTCACACTGTTGAAGTGCAGTTGCAACTCGTCAGCATGCATGCACATGTTTGCTTTAACGTTATTCAAGACCTTTGCATGCACAAAACCCACCTGTATGTATGCAATCATGCGTTGGGTCAGGGAAACCATGCCAAGACAACAAACTAGACTTGTGCTGGAAAGCATACTATGCAGATGAGGTAAGGTCACACTGAGTCACACAGCAATTCAATCTGTAAGCACAAGACTTGCCTCTACATCAAAAGCCGGTCCAGTAGGCTGTTTGTTAGTGCCCTCAACAAACTTGAAGAAGCCTTCCATGAACCCCCTGGGCTGCTGCTGGTGGGTGCAGCTCTGATAGACAAAGGGAGTACCACCTGTGCACATCCAGCTCAGCATCACGGCAACTGTGTATAGGACAAATCAGGTAAACAATACAACGATTGAGGAACACAACATGGTCACAACTGCCAGCATTCGGCACCAGTTGCACCACTGTATGGTGCATGTTGTACACTGTGAGTACTAGCCGACTCTGGCAGGCATCACTGACAGATAGCAAGCTCTCATGGGCTGACGAAATACAACAGCGTGAACATAGGGTTATCTGGCTGTATACCTGGTGCAAGAATTGGATGCCTGCCAATGACACCATCCCCTTGTATGTCCTGAGTTATCTCCCCAGTCTGATCCCTGATGATCCAGTGGCGTGTCTGGAGCTGTACTGATGTGATTGGGCTGAAGGGCCCAGCATCAGCCGGCCAAGATGCTTGTTGCTCCTCCACAGGCAGCAGTGAGAACTGCACACTGTACTCACACCAGCTGTTGGCGTTATCTGGTCACCCAAAATCAAACCTCATACTGCATTTAGGGTACTTCATAGGGAAGATGTACTGCAAACTGTGCATGAGTGGGAATGAATGCATCTGTCAGCATTATACACATTCCATTCTGGTAGCCAAGGAGCGCCTTGTTGAGCTAACAAATTGATCTTATGCTAACAAACAGTGCAAGTGGAGGAATGATGTTTGCAGGCGCTTTTAGCATCATAGAGCTGTCTGGTCCTGAAATGCAGACATGAACTCAGCAGTCAATGCAGATAGTGTGCGTAATGGACGGTGTACTTGTATGAAAAGAAATATGCTTCCTCAGCATCATGGCTGCTGCGTTGCTTGGACAGCTCAGGCACAAAGATGGAGGCAGCCTGGACTCTGACTCCTTTGGTCACAGCCACTCTCTGCACCATTGCACAGCAGTTGCATCACAAGCCCAACGGTCTGTCTTTGCTGCCTTGATGCAACACATCTATCTCAGATCACGGCATGCTTTGGGTGTTGGCAAAGTACTGGTGGTGCAGCATCCAAACAAATTGATAATGCCAAAGTAGCTATTAGCAAAGCGGCCTGTGCTTGGTACATGACAGCACCCTGACTAAGCTTGTATATGTCAAATGGAAACAAGTATTCTTGAAAACCCACATGCCAGGGCTCATGGATGGGGTGCAAGCAAATGGAGACAAGTATTTTACAAACCCACCTGCCAGGGCTCATGGGCGGGGTGCAAGCAAATGCCAAAGGAGTTCATGCGCTCATGCAGGTGGCAACAACCCAGCTGGTCCTTCAAGACCCCTGCAAAGGCCTCCAGCCAGCGTAACATGGCGTCATTACCCCCCGGAGGTGCTGCGTCCCAGCTTCTGTCGTCATCACAAGAGGACACTCTCATCTGGGACCCTTCGTCAATCAACATGAATTGCTGCAGAAGCAGACCTTAGCGTTATGTTCACAGTAGCAATCACAGCAGACTCGGGGAGCATAACTGGCAAACACATACAGCCTCAGCTTGCTTTCTTTCTATTTGAATACAGAAGCACAATGTCATAGTCCATGTGCTGCTCTACAGAATTGTGCTGGAGCAAGCATACACACCAAAGCTTCACCTTGCGTGTCATTATGCTACCAGTAAGCTGTACACAATCTCCATAGTCAATGTGACTGTTCCTGTGTCTCAGACGCATGGTGGCTGTAGCAGCCTTCTCAATGGGCATGAGGCGCGTACAGACAATGTGATCATAGAATGAGTACCTGTCGTAGAAGGACACTTGCATTTGCATAATCACTGAAACATTTAGCAGAGTCTGGCCAGCAAGTGCTTTGTCTGGAGGGAGAGTGACAGTGGACATTATAGGCATTTGATCTGCACACTCACCCTCCCAGCAAGCCATGAAACATGCTGTCATATGGCATAAGATCTGGAAATCTGTCATCACATGACAGGTCTTGCCCATTGTGCAGACGGTAGATTACTCGCAGGGATGGTGGTAATTTGACTTTTAGCAAGTGCTCAGCATCATCAAGTTGACGCTCTGTAGCGGGGTCCCTGCATGCATGGCAGCTCGGTTTTGCACCCCTAGCAGAAGCACTGAACAAGCTGCCTTTGTGGGTACTGCACTCACCCTAGGGATTGGTGAATGTCAGGGTGATGTGCCTTTGTCCACTGTTCAATTGTTTGCCAAGCTGCTATGGCACGCTTTGTGTAGCTTTTGTATCTACCAAAGCCAAGGTGCCAAGTAGCATACGCTTTCCTGTATGTTAGCATGCACTCAGTTGAAAGGCAGTGCGAGCAATGCTGCCTTGAGCCAAACCGTACGGCTAGCACACGCACACCTCCAGGTATCCTGTGGGTGACCTGTTGGGGCTACAGTCTGCTGCAAGAGAAAGTCACTATTACACCAGACCTGCCAGAGGCTGTCGTCTGCTGCTATGATTCGCCACAACTTCTGACATGTTGCCATCTTTGCGCAGTCTTTTGCTGATAGCAACCTGGAGTAACCACCAACGCGAGTTGAGCTGGAACAGGGTCTACTTCAACGCCCTTGCTTGGTTCGGACCTGAAGATCTCGAAAAGCGTTTGAGGCTCCAGATCGTTGATGACAACAGCCATGCTGTCACTGCTGTGATGGGCAGGACTGCTGGGAACGAGGCAGTAGTGTTTTGTGGATCAGCTGGGCATCAAGGAACGCTTTCCATATCCGGGTTTGTACCCGCAAGAATACACGTCTAGTGAGCTTATGTGGCGCCCTGACACTACTTGACTTCAACACCAGATTTGCATCCTTTGCATGCGCACAGTGATGCGCAACACAGCAGAGCGTCATGGGTGCATATATGAATTTTCGAATGAGTCACAATGCAAAAGCGATGCAGAGTATGCAGCAGGAGATGCCGACAAGCCTGCGGAAAACCGTGTTTCAGGATCACGTTCACGAAGCTTGCCGTGCACCATCACAGCAGATCTGCTTGTTGAAAGTCACGAACGCAGTTCGACACTGATCTAGATATCTGAATTGCGCATGGCAGCTGTTGCGGGCTCACAGCCAAAGGTTCCGACCGGCAAAGGCTGCTTCAAGTGTGGCAAATCAGGTCATTGGTCCCGAGACTGCACTGCTCCGCCGTCAGAATGGGTTGCAAGAGCGTCCACACAGCCTGATGGCACACCGACGCAAGCACGCAGTGTAGAGGCTTCACAGTGCGCTGCCTTGCTTTACTGATGTTTTTGTTTGCACACTTCTGTGAGCCAGCTGTCAAATTTCTTGCTACGCAGGGATGAGGCTCCACAACTTCAGGTTCCCCTTGCAACAGGGAAAAGGAAGCGGCAAAAGCCAAAGCTTACAGTAGACAATCTGAAGGTAGCACGCTGAACACCCATGTCAACACAGCACAGCAGACATAAAAGACTTCGCTGCAAAACAGACCGCCATTTTGAATGATCGTTGATGACATGATGCAGGAGCAGCATGGGATAGCAGAAGTTTTTCATACCTTCCCTAAGAAGTTCAAGCAGGAGTTCCGGGGCCGAGGGCATGAGGTAAGTGTTCTGCCAGCTACAATTGGGGCTGGACTGCAGCAAAACGACAGCGCAGCCATTGAGTGACTGCTGTCCCGCTTGAGTTCTGATCAGCTTTGTTTCAGGCAGGTGACCTAAGGCGACTTCTAGAGATGTACATTGGCTGGCAACAGCGCATCTTTCCTTATGCTCCCTTTGACGCCTTTATTGAGGGACTTGAGAAGTTGGGTAGCTCCTACGTGCTCAAGGTCAGACGTATTGCAGACTTGCAGTCCTTGCATGTGTTGCTATGCAATCTGTCCTGATTGGTTTGTCAAAGCTGGCTGAGAACATGGAGAATGCCATGCATAGGGTCTTGAGTCTGCAAAAACAGATCTGAGAGGCTGACTTGCAAAGCAACATGCTTGCAGATGGAGCTGCGTGAGCTGCGGTCGGAAGTCCTGAAAGTTGTGGACACGCCTCAGCAGGTCTGCCACCATGTGCTTTTGTGAACATGATGTACTGTCTTTGTGCATGTCTGCTTGGTTTCAGTTGTCTGACTTCTCAGCATGTCATTAGTTGGAATTGTCGTGCTAATCAGGTACAGCTGGTGTGTCAAACCTCAACCTAGCACATGCATGTGACCCAAGCAGCACACCTGCATGAGCAAGTGTCTTCTTGGATGACATCACCAGCTTTGCAAAGCTGCCACTGCATGTGATGCGCAGTTGCCTCAGCCCAACACCTGCATGTGACCCGACCAGTACAACTGCACGAACAAGTGCCTTTTTGGACAGCATCACCAGCATTGCAAAGCTGCCACAGCATGCGATACACAGCCGAGCTGTCTGGACCTTCCTGCTGCAACTGTTGTGAGCACCCACCAGATGCACCGCTTTTTGCATACAGTAGTTGCTGAGAGTACTGGCAAAGATGATGTGTGTCTCAGGAGGGAGGGTGGACCAGCATGGGCTCTGGCTCTGCCCCAGGGCCAGGACAGGATGGGTTTGGGGGTGATGGCATGCCAGAGTGGGATGACGATGACCTGGTGGCCATGCAGGCAGAACCAATGGTAACATCCTACTGTCATTGCACACTGCAATGTGCAAACATCACAGCAAGGGCTAGGCAAAGCCTCAGCAGCGCTCTCTGCCAGAAAGTGAGCATGTTCCTGTTTGCGTACTCACCCTAAGCATTGTCTATGGGTCCAGTGACGCTGCCTGGCGAGCCGTTGTATGACATGTTGGCAAGAACAGTGTGTTTGCTGTATGTATGCATGTACCAGTCTGCATGTCATTGCTTGGATGCTGACATACAGGAACCAAGCAGGCCGACAGCAACAGCACCAGTGCATCAGCAGTCTGCTGAAATGGAGCTGGATGATGATGAGCTGCTGGACATGATGGGAGACATGCATCCTGACTCCCACCCACAGCCCCTGCTGCCTGCAAGCAGACTGCCCCCCATCACAAATACCTTGGCAGGCAAGCACATCATGAATGCTGCAAGAACACTGTTGCTGATACCCAAGCCAACTTTGTCATTGGTCGGTCGGTGCTTACTCAGCTGCTGTGCCTGCCAGGCGTAGACAAGTGTGCTTTTTACAGTCAATTGCTTTGTTAGCACAGATCTGGTACACGGCCCAAAGGGCTGTTGGCCTTGTCCAGTCATGTGCAGCGATTGGCAAATTGCACCACCAAGGACCATGCAGCGGAGAATTTTGCCCCATCATGGGCTTATGATGCTGTTGTAGATGATGAATTTGATGATGACGAGCTGCTGGAGCTAGCACAAGCTGGCAGGAGTCAGGAGGAGGGGCCTTCAAGTCATCACGCCACTGACAAGTCAACCCATGACACTGCCCCGCCTCAACATGCAAAGGCAACAGCGCTGGACAACAACTCAGGACGAGTGGGCAGCATAGCAGAGCCTCTGAAGTCGCCAGCTGCAGATGAACAGCAGCCTGCAGGGGCGTATGCTGCCCAAGATGATTATCTTGAGCTTGATGATGATGAACTATTGGAGCTGGCCTGTACAAGCATGGACCCACAGCAGGATGATGCACAAACTGCTCCTGGTGGCGTAAGCACAGTGTCAAAATCAGCAGGGGAGCTGTCAAGGTCTGATCCACCAGGAGTCCCTCAGCCCGGGAGCAGGGAGACCAATCTAGGTGAGTCCGGTGCCCTCATCTTAGAACTGCTAAGACAGCATGTCGATGCGCTCCAGCTCAAAAAGGAGCTGCAGCCTCAATTGACTGGTGTGTGGACATTGAGGGGTGGGCTGCATGCTATGTCCATGCATTGTGTTCATGCATATGCATTTCAGAACTCTTGACGGTATCATTCCATTTGCATGCATTGACTTTTGCACCATTAAGTATCAATGGTGAACGCTGAAGGCTGTCTTCTTTCTGCAGCTCTCATTCAAAAGCCATGTTTGTCACTCTGGCAGCCAGTGCATCTTGTTCGGACTTATCCTGTGTTGCATTGCCTCATGCGGCAACAGTATGGCCAACTCCATCTGACACGGATGCACGCAGCAAAAGCCAAAACAGCGATGTGCTTGATGCAGCCACAACAGATGTGACCAGTGATGCAAACGAGTTTGATTTGGATGATGATGAACTGTTGGCGCTGGCGGCAACACAGCTTGATGGGTCATGAGCCTTGCCAGGGCTGTGTTGTGTTGACTGCATAGCTCAATAATGTAGACATCCCTTCACATACAGGTCGCCAATGTGGGTACACATGCTGATACACTCTTGCCAACAGCTTTTTTGTCCTAAAGCTCGTGGATTGATGTAGCATTGAACACACCAAGAACCGACATCATCTGATAGAGCACGACCTTCACTCAACATGTCGATGGTCTGCTACTACAATGCCAAACGTGACACACATCTTACAGGACAAAAGCTATAATTATAAGGTCAATAGACTAAGTCTGATGTGCTTTTAAGCTGGTGTAACACAGCTTAATGTTCTAGCATATGTTTGACAGCTGTGCAAACTTAGATGCTACTGCGGTGGATGTAAGTACTTTCCTCTTGACTCTGTGCAAAGCTGCAGCCTATGGTCTAAGCAAAGCTGCATAAAATGATCTGCTGAATACAGCTTGTTCAGTTGGCGTTCAAGTACTCCAACTTGTCTTTTGCCAACATAATCTTCTGCACGCAAAGCAGAGCCTGCTTCTGTACCTCAGGCTCAGGGTGCATCATCAGACGCATTACAAGCTCCTTGCCCCTGAATTCTGCATCAGCACAGGCAATTCTGTTGAAAGCAGGACAGCTGCAAGACCCTTCTAGACACTCAACTGCAAAAATGCAGCTGCTGCAGCACCTGACGGCAGTGCAACTGCGGGCATATGAGGCATAGGGTGTCCATCATCTGGCTCAGTGTAAACAACGCCTGGACATGGGACACGTTGTTGCTGCATTTGACGTTACCTGTGACAATGCTGCGGCCGTGAGGGTGGTTGGTGATAAACATGCCAAGGTCATGGCAGCCAACAGCCAGGGTTCGTGTCTCACGGGATGCCTCAAGCAGCTTCAGCAACACGCGTAGAATCTGGAAGTCCTTCTCCTCAAACTTTTCCACATTGTCCTTCCAGAACTGCAGCACACAGGCACTGAATTGCTCACAGCTGCATCAGAAGTGCACCCATGCGCTTTCGTCATCATCTTCAACTGAGCAACAAGCACATGCAGAGCAGAGCATGCAAGGCATTTTCCCCAAACACATGCTGCATCCAACTCTTTTTCAGCCAGGTATACACATACAAGTCTGCGAATGAAAGCTGAGTCAGATGAGTGCCAAAATAAGAGGTGTCACCTGTTGTGAGGTGTGCATGGGGGTCCAGTCCAAGCTGTCTCCCAGCACCTCCTTCTTGTACTTCTCAAAGCTGCTCAGCAGCTGGATGTTCTCCTTCAGGGTCACGTCTAGAGAGTCCAGCGCTCCAGTCAACTCCTCATCCTCCTTTGTCTGCAGGACCAACAGTCATGCTGAAGGACGCCTGGGACTCCGCACACTGAACTGCTATCATGAAATTCGCATGTTCTATTGCAAGGTCATGCTTGCTTGCAACTTGCTATGGCCAGGCTGTCCATTGTGTTAGTACACGCTTAAAGGGCAGAGGGCTTAGCTGCGCACACAGGCACCAGCATGACTGCTTGATTGACGAGTACATGATGAAGTGCAGCATACCTGGCTGATACGCTGCTGGACCACCTTGGGCAGGCCAGCTTCCACCATGTCTGGTCCCAGCTGGAGTTTGTCATTGGTCAACAGGTTGCGCAGGGCCAGCATGGCTACCCGCATCACCTGCATGGGGTGCCACACTTTCAGGCCACTCACAGCTTGCAACACTTGTGTTGCACTCTCAGAGGCTTCAATATTGGGCAGTATACAGGCTACAACAGGATGAGGTCAAGTTCCAAACATAGAAGGGTTGCACCGGATGTGCTTGAGTAACTCACACGTCATTGCTGATGACTCAGATAACTCAACAGCATTGTTCAACGAGCTCGGCAAGTCCAATGGCTGCAGCACGACTCTCAAAATGAAGTGAACTTGATGTTTGTCCCTCATATGTCAAGTGGCCTACAAGTGAAGGCATGACCGTGACTTGTTCATTGTTAGCCTGAAAAGCATTTTGCAAGGCTCACCCAGTCGTGCTGTAGCATGCCACCTAATGGATTGTACGACAGCCCTCACTTACTGCCAGGCAATTAGTAGATGTCATGCATGGACTCATGAGCAACATGGGCCATTTGCTGCAGACACTACGTCATAGCTGAGCAGAACCCCACCTTCTCTTTTGTGGCTTGGCGAGCCATGTCAACAAGACCCTGCACAACTCCTGAGCTGCCCATGGCCTCTGCAGCCTGGTCATAAAAGGTCAGCTGCCAGACACACATGCCCGTCTCGTACAGCAGCTGCTGGTTTGGTGCTGCTACTGATGCGTTGGACCGCAACAGCGGCGCTAGCAGTTGCACGGATCCTGACACTCGTTGGAACAGCACTCGCACTGATCTCTCCCGCAGCAGTCTGCTCAAGCAGTGGATGGCTGCTGGTACGCTGTGGGTAGGGTTGAAGGGTTGCCTGCAACACAGGGCAGGCTACTACACATGAAACACAAGCAGATTGCTAACAGGCCGGACATCAGTTGTGGATAGGCTCCGGTGATTTGGAAATGTGCCTCAAAGGACTCAGATGGGTCTGACTCATTGACAGTAGTGCAGGAAGCCATGATGCGTCATACTTGAAAACACTGAGAGAGTTTGCTGCATGCCACGATGCGTAGCATTGCTCACCTGAGTTGCGAGCAGAGCCACTCAATGAATGTCTTCATGGCATGATCTACACCCTCTGAAACGGCAGAGCCATTTGCAGCACCATCTTCCGTGGTGAAAGGTTCCTTGTCTGGACGGGCCTCCAAGATTGCTGTCAATGTCTTGGCAGCCTTGGCTTGAGTGAACCAGTCTGTCTTGTTGAGCAATCTGCATTAGCAGGCAATCCTGTTGACATCAGCAACATCCCTTTTGTGTGCCTCTGTCTCAACCATGAAGGTGAAGACGTGTGTCATAGTGCATGATGGTTTGAGGCGGCGGGTGAGCTAAAGACCTACCTGAGAAAGATGCTGTAAGGGTCTGGGAGGTTTGCCAGATGTATGTCACTTTCCTGATGAAACAGTTGTGCTCGACTAGAGTCAACTGCAGGTGCAACACAGATGTTGGTAACTAATAGATTTTGGAGGCCGTCAACAATGAGCTTGCGCAGTTGTGGCTCACAGGGCATGTGACACGGCCTACCTGAGAGCATGTCATCAATAAGTGCAAGTACATATTGAACAGCCTCTTCCTTGGTCACATTTCTCAGTACATTGAGGAATGCTTCGCAATATGCAGGCCCATTCTGCAAGAAGCAACTGGCAGTGACAGTACTTTACGCAAGATGCTTTGACCTGTTCTGCTAGGCAACAGCATCAGAATGGCCCCATCGAGCGAACTGTCGCCACAGGTTGATACCTACCTGCTCTAAGAGCTCTGCTTGCGTGTCACGCTTCCGCTTGTCATACTTTCTAATCAGCTGTGCGTCCCTATCTGATATCAAGCGTAGCGATGTGAAACTTTCCCAAGGCACTTCGTGACTTTTCAGTACTTGCTCGGTGGTGACGTCTGCCCCCTCGTCAGATCGCATGGAACGGGACATGATTTCAATTCAGTTTTGTGCGTTGATTCAGACGCAGACTCGAAGATGCGCAGAGCCAAGCAGAGTGCCTAGGTGGGCATCACCCATGCATGCGATCGCACAGAAGAAACCCTGTTGCGTGTAGTTGGTCACTCGACGTGGCTGACACTCTGCAGTTGACTAGCGATGACGGCAAGGCAAAACAAAAAGGGTGCAGGTGCAACAACCGACCGTGATGTGCTTGGCATTGCATCTGCGGAATTTTGCCCTTCCCCCAACCAAATTGCAAGTGCAGCCGAACGAGACGAAGTAACAAACACGAAGTAACAAGGCAAAGTCGTTAGGTCAGTTTGAGCTGGAGCCCGTCAGCTGAAGGTCTGCAGATGTGTCAGCTTCTGTATTACTGTTTGCATTTGTGTGCCTATGATAGCCCCTGTGATATCGTATCACTACCCTTGCCCGGATGGGGTGTTTGCAGCTTTGGCTGCACACCTGAGATTTGCTGAACTTGGTGTCACGCCAGTGTGGGTACCTAACAAGGTGTACCGCCCAAGACGGCTGCAAGACCTTCACATTCAGGTGGATCGCTGCGCAAAACCCGGAATCACCGATCACGTGCTGCCTTGCTCAGCTATGCTGTTTCTGTCCTGCAGGCGACCCAGACACTGTATATGCTAGACTTTGTAGGACCTGCTGGCTTGCACAGGCTGCTGCTGAACTTGGCGCAAGGTGATTTTCATGAATGTGCGGCAAAATTCCCGAGTAGTAGCACAGCAGCTGCGACGTCACTTGTTTTCAGGGTGATTATACTAGACCATCACAAGACCGCCTTTGGCATGTTTGAAGCTCCAGAGTCACAGCACCCAAATCTGGATGTGCAGCTTGACATGAACAGGAGTGGCGCAACCATAGCGCTTGGCTACTTCCAACCACAGGTGCGATTTTAGCAGCACACATATGCATGACTTGCATTCAAGCACAGAGATGGTGCAAACAAGCTGGTTGACATACAGGTGAGTCAGGACTTACAGAAATTGTTTGAATACGTAGAAGATGCAGACCTTTGGAAATGGAAGCTACCTGACAGCAAAGCTTTTCATGCAGGTCCCTTGGCACACACTCTGTCAACTTTAGAGCAGACCTGTCTACATGATTTTGACTGGCCTCCTTGTGCCTTGAATGATGAGTGTCATGGCTCACCAACCTGCTCCATTGGGCTGCAGGTCTGGGTAGTCAGAAGCTAGAATACGATGCAAACAAGAATTCTGCCATCTTCCAGCAGCTGTGTGCGCTTCAGCTGAACAAAGTCATCCAGCAGGCAAGCAAATCTCACACAGCTTATATGCAAGCTGTGGCATGTTACTTCCTGATACATGGCCATGATATGTGCTGACTGTTGACGCAACCCTCTTCAAGCCAGAAAATTGCAAAACTAGCATTAGACGCTGCATGCCTCACATAGACAGACAGCATCAAGAGCCTCAAGACCTCATCTGCAGGGCCACCTCGCTTTAAAGCAGCAGGATGAGCTTGTCAGTGAAGCTGTGCGGTCAGCCTTCCCAGTGCAGCTGGGCGGCTCTCAAGGCCTCAAGTCTCATTGGGGCAGGTGTTTGGGAGTGAGAGCCAATGCAGAGTTGTCCCAGATCAGAAGTACTGTAGGCAACGAACTGGCTCAAGCCTCTGCAAAGCAAGGGCTGAGACCCATTGGTGTGGTTGCTTACATCGAGGTAGACAGCACATTCTTTTTTGCTGACCCAGACATCATGTTTCTGGTCTATAGGATGCCTTCCTGAGCTCTGCAGATGGTTGGTGCAAACTTTTGCATGTGAATCATCCTCCATTGTGTGTCAGGCAAATGCATATCTTACAATCATGACCTGTGGCTGCAACCATGTTTGCTGACTCAACTACAAAAGTGCTACACTATCAGCATCATATTCAAAGTTTCTGCAGAAAGCTATGGGAGATCACTCCAAGATGAAAGTGAGCTTGAGAAGTATTGGTGATGAGGACACCACTGTTGTATCACAAGCCTTTGGTGGGGGTGGTCACAGAAATGCCAGTTCATTCATTGTAGACACCATTGACTTTGAAACTTGGATCATGTAAAATTGCTGAAACAACAGTTTTGGTATGAAGCTTGAGCGTCATTGCTCACGTGTCAGCCAGTGACACGATGTAGCCTGTTCATCATAGACTTGCAGACAAGGGTGCTTCACTCCTTATGTACGAGCCTGTTGCCCAAGACGATTGCCCTTACAGCTCGTTTCCAAGTAACGCTCAGCCATTTGCTTGGGCCATCTTGGACTGAACTATGTTCAAAATTGTGGCTCGCACATGTGTCACAGCCCTTGGAGTCAGCTGCCTTTGCAAAACTTCCTCCATTTGTTTTTGGGTGTGCTCCTTGGTCCATTCTTGAGCGATCATCTCCGCACAGGCTGCAGAGTATTGAGAAGTAGATCAGCTCAGACTCCCTTTTTTCATGTGTTTTTGCTGCACTGCTTGCAAGATTGCAGACAAGGTTTCATGCCCAGGACTGTGTAATGCTGAAGGGCACGTTTGGCACTACATTACTGACTGGTCATGTCTGAGAACATGACCAGAGACCAGAGACTCACCAAGGACATAAACACCGCAATCATATGCATTGGTCTGCATGGGAGCTTGCGCCGCAACTACTTTGCTGTTTTTGGAAGGGTCTCTACACTAACACAGAGCTCAGTCATGTCTGTCATCAGTCTTCACTCATTGATGCAGATGTCCTGATGCTTACTCAAGATATGGCTGCACCGCACGCGCAACCTTTCTTGCAGTGAGGACATTACAGCTGCCTGATGCAGAGTCATAATGGAAGAATGTCTTGTCCTTCTTTGAATAGACAGCCAGAGTCCTGTGTAGAAGCACACGCAATTTGTGGCCAAAAACATGTACTGTAGCCTACTGCTTGCAGATGATCAAGCTCACCAGTGACTGCCGCCCTCTGCATTGCCCACGTCTGGGTTGTCATTGACAGCAAAGCAGATCAGACTTTTGGAGGAAAGCTGCAGGGGTGCCACAATGCCGGAAATGTCTCCTGTGCCTGAAAAGGGCACAACTGCAACTGACTGCAGGCACCAAAATGGTCACCAAATTCCCAGCCACTGCTGCGCATGAGCAGATCTTCCCACACCAGCTAGCTGACTCAGCAGAAAGGTCATGGCCCCCCCCACAAAGAGTAGGCTGCTTTGATTTGCAGCAAACACCTCCCTCCACAGATAGTCAAAGTAGAAAGTGATGATCTGCATGACCATGCATGGGTACATTTGCATCCACAAGCCAAACGTAAGTTGTTTTGCGTACAAAAGGGCAAGCAGGCCTGGAGGAGTACCTGATCATTCAGCCAAAATGGGCCGTCAAGAAGATCGACGTCACTTCTGCGCAAAAGATTGTCGCCGTAACTCAACACTTTGTCATCCCCGCTCTGATCTTTCATGCTGCTTTCAGGTAATCAGTCGTCCCGCCGCTCAGCCCGCTTGGTCGCTGCGTGCATGCCCAGCCGCTGTACGGTCGCATGACCTGGCTGCCGAATAAACACACCCCACACCACAGTTACAAGGGCATCTTTACAATCACGCCTAGGGCTGGCCAATCCAGAACATTGCGGCAAGAACAGCAGCAGCGACTGCTCGTGCTGTGCTGCATTAGGTCAAAGCATGCATTGACTAACACTTTCTGCAGTTGCAATTGCATTGCAGAACTGCATTGCCAATCTCAAGGTGCGCACAACCGTACAAGGATGGTGACAGCATCTCACTGGCAGTCTGCTGTCCGTGACCGAGCCACTTGTTTGTCACCGGCGGATTCTCTCCGCATAACGTATGACGAGTCCAGCAGCGAGTTTCTCACTTTGAGCCACAACAGAGCCCCAACTTGTGTCTTGCGTTCTTCTCTTTAGTCAATGCAGCACCAGCTCGGGTGAATGAAGACAGCAAATTGTCGCATCCAGCCTTGCCTAGGCGACCTAAGCAGGGTCGACGTTAACACAGCAGTCAAGCTGGCAACCAGCTGCCCGAGTCCACAGCAGTAGTGTCACCCTGGCATTGGCAACATGACTGCCAATCCCGCCCAGGAACCGATAGATCCAGAAGACAAGCACCTGGTGCCTGACGAAACACTTGGCCACTCAGGTCAGCACTGCATTTGCTCGCGCCCTGTGTTGAGAGCTGCAGAGTGCAAGATCTTTACCCAACAGCACTGCTGTGACCGCTGTTCATTTTGCATCATACGTCAGCTACATTCATACGCCATGCAAGAAACTAGATGGAAGCAAGCTGACCTGCAAATCATTCTGTGACGTAGGCTTCCATTGTGCTGGTGCCTTTACAAAAAGCAAGAAGCAGCTACAGACTGGAGCTGCAGCTGACCAGATGCTTGCCATTGACAAGCAAATGCAGGAGCTGCTTGGGAGAATGCAACGCCATAACCAGCTGATTGCTGCACAGCATCTTGACATTGAGAAGCGTCACGAAGTGCGCCTAATTCACAAACAGACAACATCTGCCAATGCTGTTGGCAGCATGACAGATAGTGCAGGGTGGCCAGCAAAGATAAACTTCCCTTTGTTTGACAAGGTAAGACACCAAAATCTAGGCGCAGCAGGCCTGGTGACTTGGTCACCAAGCCTGACTACAACACTGTCAAGCGCAACTTGATCACGGCAAGCTGTTTAATGCATGTTGAAGGGTTGCACAACACAGCCTGTCAACAGCACTGTTCTGTCTTCCTGCAGAGTGACATACAACCTGCATGTGCCGTGCGTCAAGGGGTGTCTTTCATTCAGGATGGATCTCAGGCAGTGGATGTAGTCAAGCCTCGCACACCAGGGTACCCTTTTCTCCCCCTTGCATTTTCCTTGCTCTACTTGCTGCATAGGGATTTCTCAGCTGCTTCTCCTGTATGTCCTCCTTGATAGTATTGCAGTACTTGTCAAGTCAGCCTTGGACATACACGCTGAAGTAGGCTCTTGTGTACAAACTCAGCCTCGATTGCATACTCTGGCAAGCTGAAAGGTGCATTCGAGACTGCAAATGCAGCTCTGATTGCTGCAGGCATGTTGACAGTGGTGGAGAAGGCAGCAGGGCTTCTGCCAGAATTCCTGCCCAGCTGGGGGGTCCCTTGTGGGGAGCTACTGAGGTTGGTATTTGCCGGCCCACGAACTGCCTTGTCAGTACACTGTTGTCTACACGAACAATGTCAGATGGCATGGGATCTATGACATGTAGCATCCTGCCATGCAAGACACAAATCCGCTGCTCTGGGTGCTATTCTCTAAAGCAGTGGTTGCCTATGCATCAGCCTTGTTGCACCTGGGAACAAAGTCAATGTTGCATGATGTCAGCACTGTCGCCTAGCGTCCAGCATCATCAGTTCAGCCACTCCCACTCCAGTGCTCCAGGACTGACTGCTCACCCACAGCTCATCTGCTGACTGACAAACTCCTTGCCTGCCCTGCTAGCAGCCCTGTGGATCAGCCATGTTCAAATACCTCCTGACAATGTTGCATACCCTTGCCTGCTACCCAGCAAAATCTGACCGAAAAGAGAGTGCACATGCAGGGTGGCAGAGACAAGTTGGGGTGGGTGCGGCAGCTGGTCAAGTACACAGAGACTCACCCAATCTACATTGCAGACAGTGCCAGCAGCGCAGTGGAGGTGTTGCAGAATGGGTCCATTCAGAAGACGGTGTTTCCTAGTCTGAAGCCCAACAGAAGGGAGGATGCGCTGTTGCTGCAACAGTGGCTGGCTGACATGATGGCACAGCTGACAGCCAATGCACCCAGCTCCCCTGCTGACCAGGCAAGTGCCTCAGCAACGTGTAACAAAGGCTGCCATACAGTCTGCACAGTGGCAGTTGAGAGGGAAATTGATCTCTACTTGGAAGGGTCCATAGGCCAGATGTTGACATGCGTGTCTGTGTGTGACATGTTACTGGCGCTTGTTTTTGTTGCTGCTGCAACTCACACAATCGCACAGCAGGCAGACATCAAGTTGGGAAAACCTTGGAAGGCTTCCCATGCATTGACTGGATGTGCATGAGGTGTTCCGTGAAGTAATGTCACAGCTTGCATGTCACGACACCTGGCACCGAATGCTAAGTCCTGCACCGTCTTACCATCACATCATGCAGACAAGCGTTTGGCCAACAAGCCAATCCTGCAGCTTCTTGGAAAGCTTCACAAGGTTGCTGTGCTTGCATGCACAGGTACAAGTGGATATGGCAGATGCTGCCCTGTGGCTGTACGGCATTGCCTTTGAGGAGCTGCAGCGCCACATTGCAGTGGAATGCAGGGAGCGTGCACAAGTGCTGGCCTGTCTGTGGGAGCACAGCACCTGCTTGACTGAGCTGCGCTGCGCAGTGCAATACGAGGGCCTGCTGGCTCAGTCACGTCAGGGCTTCGACAGCCTTGCTGACCAGAGGACCTACCTCAAGGGGCAAATCAGGTACAAGACAGGGGCTTGATGCTTGAAGTGTGTCATCCATTGGCCTGTCGCCTGCATGACCCTGGTGTGCTGTGTTGCACTGTTGGGTTGAGTCCCTGTGAAGGAGTGATCTACCAGAGATGACTCTTGACAGGCCAGATCAGAAAGCTTTGCCCATGTGACAGATTGCTCAAAGTCAGGCTGAACTGTGACCAGGATTTTTCGCAAACCTGCACATGCTTGATCAATACCAGAATGTGATATGCTGAATGTGCCAGCCACAAGCGAAAAGCTGATAGCCAAAGAAAATCTCTTTCAGGTGGTAACATGCATGACTGGTTACATGCAGTGGTTTGAGGCAGCAAGTAGAGGAGCTAGCAGAGCAGAGGTCAGCAGACGCCCAGCAGGCACAGCGTGAAATTGAACTGGGCAGCAGGCACCTGGCAGCTGCACAGCAGCAACTGCAGTTCAAGGCTGACATCATACATCACCTCACTGGCGGCCTGCAAGTATGCAACATACCATCTCTCTGTTTGAAGTTGACTTGAGTCATGCTGACAACAGGTTGCAAGTCATCAGTGGCTGTCGAGCCACAGTCAGCTGTGATATGTTGTAGGCGGAGACAGAGCAGAAGGAGAACTTTGCTGCAGCTCTGGCAGCCAACCGCAAGGCGCTGGATGAGTCAAGGCAGGAGCGAGGCAGCTTGCGGTATGAGGTGGATGCTAAGAATCGCAAGGCTGAGGCTCTAGCCACTGAGCTGCACCTCACTGAGACCAGCTTGAGTGAGAGGCAAGCTGAGGTGGCCTTGCTGAAGGGGCATGAAAGGGACTACCTGCAGAAGATCGCCACACTTGAGGTGAGTGTCGACCTGCTTGTGTGGATGTGTCTGAGTGCTTGAGGTGGGCCATTGAGCTCTTTGGCGTGTAGTACTTGAGGACTCCAAGTTGTCATGAAGTCGAAACAGGGACAATGGAGGTTTGTCTATTTGTATCCTCCCACCATGATCAAATCACTGAGGCAATCTGTTTGTAGCTGTTGAGCAACCTGTCAGGGGCTGACTGAATGGAACTGCACGGGCAACAGAGGCATGCAATAGCAAACGCTGCACTCCTTGCCAAAACTCTGCGTCTGCAGCAAACATAGCACAGACCAGCAACATAGGGAACCATCTTGTTGGTGTTCACAGGACATGCGTGCTGCACAGACAAACAACACAGAGCTGCTGCAGAATGCCATGTCAAATGTAGCATTGGTGTTGATAGTCAGGCACAAGCATCACAGCAACAGAGCCACCAACAAAGCCACATCCATGATGCTGATATATCATGCACCCTGTGCAGGAAAAGTATGTGAAGCTGCAGCGAGATGCCGAGGCCAACATAGTCTTGCTGCAAGCAGTGCGTGAGCAGCTGACGGTGAGGGATGGCGAGTTGGCTCAGAGTCAGCAGGAGCTGGCTGAGCAAAAGGGCAGGTGCAGCAGCATGGAGGTCTCCATGAATGCTGAAATGGCCTCCAGAGAGAGGACCGAGCATGAGCTGCGCACTGCCTACATGCAGAGAGACGCAGTCCAAGGCCAGCTGGACAGGTATGGGATGCTGTGCAGCCCATTGAAGGTCTCCCTTACTGCTGAGCTGTATTGCGTACGTAGAAAAAGGCCTGTGATGCATCTGTTGATTGTATATGGAGATGCTGTTTCAGCCAACCTTGACAGCTTCTGCACATGTGGTGTTTGAGGGACACTGCTGTCCAGGTTGGTGTGGGGGCTGCTGACAGAAGGCTTGATCCCGCTGATCAGCTTTCAAAATGTCTGGTTTTGTTCTGACAGTCCGTCTGTGAAGTTTGCAGAATGGTTTGCATGAGACAGCAGGGGTATAACTCATTCAAAAGAGACTTGCAAGGAGCAGCCGACAGCATAGTTGAGCTGGTTGTCCAGCTGTCTGCTTCATAACGTGCTTTGCTACACACAGAACTGCATGCTTTGCAGTATTTTGCACACAGCAGACAATGTGTGCAGGATGATTGGCATGAGGCAGCAGGAGAATGAGGCGTTCAGGAGGGACCTGGAGGAAGCAGCCAGCAGCAAGGTTGAGCTGGCTGATCAGCTGTCCGATGCACGTGCTGAGGCAGGCTCTTGGCAGCATCAGCTGGCAGAGGCCAGGGAGGTGCAGGACTCCCTCAAGGAGCGCCTCAGACTGGAACGTACCCTCCAGCAAAAAGTAGAGCAGGAAGTTGAGGTCAGACCAATCATGCCTGTGAACTGCTTGATCACTGTGCTCCTGGGTGGGTTTTTTGTAGGCCAGCACTGGACTAAGGACTTGTGGTGCATCTCACTGCCTTCTTGAGTCATCTGATGGCATCCTTGAAGGTAGACTGCACAGAAGGAAGATAAGGTCAGCATCCTTCTGGGACTGCACATGCAGGGTTTTCTGCAGATTGCATAGGGTGGTTGCTGTGGATGTGGCGCAAGTAGACACAGCCTTTGTGACAAAAGCAGCAGTGCTGTCAGGCACTATGCGTTAACATCATCGTAAGCAAGCTCACGCTCACTTGGAATGGCTTGCCTGAGACTCTGCACTCACCTCTGCACTGCAGGACTTTGGCACAAAGCTGAGCACCTTCTGCGGTGTTTTTGAGGACACAGGCATGACAATGTTGGATCTGAAGGCTGCCAAGATGGTGACCGGCACCGAGGATGGCCTCAAAGTGCGCAAGTTCCTCAACTCAGCCAAGCCTGCTCAGCTCATGGACCTGAGTAAGCTCCACATCAAGGTGAGGAGGGCCTTTGTGAACCGGGGCTGGCTGACAGCAACTGCCCCATGCTGACGTCAAGCCCCCTACCGCACGTGATATCTTGATAATGAAAAAACATATTAACCTTACAGCAATTTATGGCGTACATGTATCGCCTTCTCACATCCAGCATGCGGATGGACACACCTACAGGGTATATCCTGCATGATTCAGAAGCATGAGACCTGGTTGACTGTATGTACTCAAGTGTGCATGCAAGTACCAGCTGAGCATTTGCTGACAGGACTGCTGAGTCAGTGAGACGTTGCTGCAGAAACTGTATCAGAAGGTGCCTGAGCTGGAGAAGAGCACAGCTGTGGCAGTGGAGAAGATGCGTTTGGAAGAAAGTGCTCGTCGCAAACTTGAAGAGCGCCTCATCACCGTAAGCCATCAGCCAAAAGACTCCACAGGCAGTGTGCTGTGCATCACATGCAACCATGCTTCAACAGTCTTGACTTGTGTGTATGCAAACTGCGGCAGCATTCTGCCTGCACTGCACTCAATGTTCATGAAACAACAGCCACATGGTTTAACAATACTCAAGCAGCCTGGGCCCAGCATTGGGGTATGGTGCAAATCTTGTGGTAGAGCAAGCAGTGTGACATGGCTGTTTGCTGTGCAGACAAAGACTGCACTATCAAGAATGACCCGGGAGCATGACAATGTGACGGCACAGCTGACACAGGCAGAACAGGTCAAGCTTGTTGCTGAGGGCGAGCTGGCTGAGGTAAGGCTATTCACATGCCCCAGTTATCTCAACTTGCATACTTCTTTTTGAGGCCACTCGGGGCCAAGACAGCAACCGGCAGTCAAGTGAATGATAGAATCAACTGTGGCACCTTCGTGCAATTGCTAGCAGTACTCATGCCTTTGCCTGTGCTTGAGTGAAAGGGCATGATGATTACGTTCTGCAAGCATGAATGCTCTGCAGAAATGACAGCAGCAACAGACCAGTGACGCAGCCTGCCGGCAACAAACAGTATGCTGATGGTAAGCCACTGGTGAGGGCATAGGTAGCTAGCCAGTTGATGTGGGGTGTGCTGTGATGCAGCTGCACAAGTCATCAGAGGAGAGAGAGGGACAAGTGGAGGAGCTGAGCCAGGAGCTGAAGGCAGCTCGCAAGGAGCTTGGCCGGCTGCACAGCCTTGACCAGCGAGTCAAGGACATGCTCAATGACATCAAGCAGATCCAAGCTGACAAGGACAGGTACCTGACTGTCCTTCCAACCCTGCCTTCAATGGTCGATCTCAACAGCTGGCTGGGATAAACAGCAGAAGCGTAAAGCAAGTCCCTCAACAACTGTTCAATGTAAGTGCATCAGGCTCATCCACGCAAGGTGGGGTTTTGTGCTTTGTTGGTGACACTTGTTGGTGATGGCTCCAAATTTTGTAGCTGTGAAGAAGTGCGCCGCAGGTGTGAGGAGCAGATAGCAGCTGGCCAGGATGACATCTCACGCTTGACGGCCAAGCAGGCTGTGGCTGAGAAGGCTCTGGAGGTGGGAGCAGCTCAGGTGGCTCAGCTCAAGCAGGCCCTTGGAGAACAGAGCTCGCACCTCAGTGGAACTGAGGTGGCCTTAAGTGTATTGAAGGCAAGTAGCAAGTCGGCTGTGACTCTGTCAAGAGCAAGGGGGCAAATCTGCCACAGGGATCAGGAGCAGTGGGAGTGGCAGCTGGCATGTGTTTCATAACTTTGACCAAAAGAAAGAAAGACTTGAGAGTTTGTAGTGTCTCGTGAGACAAGGGAAATTAGCAGCACCTTTGAAGCTGCAGCATGAACTTTAACCGTGAGCTCACAGCTCAAGAGCTCCTGTCCACCCTCACTTGGGAGCAAGCAGGTCTGACCAAATGCAAGCTCTTACCTGCAGAGCTACCAGTCACTCAGCTGTCGCAGACAATCTCCATATTTACTCCAAAAACAAAGCACAGAGCCATTGTCAGCGTGGGATGTTCACGCCCCATACGCTACAACTGATGCAGCTGGCAGATGCTATCCCCAGCTCCAGCAGGCAAACTGTGTGGCTAAGGTTGACATGCTGGCTGTGCTCCAGGAGGAGAAAGCACAGCTGGAAGGTGTTCTGGCTGAAGTGCAAACCAGGCTTGATGCCAGAGATGTGCAGCTTCAGGACGCAGTTCGCCAGTTGAACATCTCCAAGTTCATGCTGTCTGACAGTGACGACGCAAGAAGCCAGGTAGGCACTGTGGTGTACACCCCTGTCTTGCTATCTGGCTATGCAAGCATCCAGGTGGAATGATTGTTGGCCTGCCATGCCAAATGCTGAAGTCTTGAGTGTCATGCCAAATGCACTGCAGCTCCTGGCAGTGACAGTGGGAGTAGTCAGGATGAGAACGGTGTCGTTCTGCGCAGTACCAGGCTTTTGTTGCTGTCATGTTTAGGTGTTGTTCGTTACAAATTTTAAATATGCCCCCCTGCAAGTGGGCAGCTGCGGCCTTGATCATGTCTAAGCAGGCCATGCAGCTTTGCCTAGTACATGTTGTGACAATGACGATGACAGTGATGCAGCTGCATCACAGGTGACTAAGCTCAGTGAAGAGTTGAGCCAGCTGAAGGCCAGACTTACAAGCAAGAGGAAAGAGGTAAGCTGTCACGATCAAGATAGTTCTCACAAGGGGAATGCTTTTAAAGTTTGCTATAGAGCTGACTGTTAAATGTATGAATTGACCCAGTTCCTGGGCATGAGGGAGTGGGCTTGTCCACATTGTGCGTTCACTTCATGCCTGCACTTTGAGCACAATGTCTGCAGAGTAGCGATGTATTGTTCTTCATAGTTCTGTGGCAACTCTCTAGCTATGCTTGTATGTGGTGTACCTGGACCTTCTTGCACACCAAATGCTGCAGATTTCGTCAAGAGATTTAGCCGTGCACCAATGCAGAATGTAAAGTTGATTGTCACCTGTTTCTCTGACTTTGTTACCCCAGCCCCCGCTTTTGCAACATTTTGCTTGCTTGCTGCTGTTGTGCAGGTTGAAAGCCTTACGGCAAAGCTGGCCCAATCTGATTCTCAGTTGCAGCAGGCTGTCAAGACTACCCTGGCGCAGGTGAGCCTCCAGTGCAAGGATCAGAAGTCACAATTTGCAACCACTTTGTTTGTCAAAGTGCTTGAAGCATATCATATGTGTAAGGTTGTAGCCAGCCCCAAGGACTTGCACGAGGCTTGTGCCAGTGTTACAAGGTCATGCTGCATCAGCATCATTGCCTGGCAAACAAGAATGCTTATTCGAGTACACAGCTGACAGAGCGCAGCCGACATGTGTGCTACACAGAAACATTATGTTGAAGAGTCTTGTACGGCAAATTTGGGCATTGTGTCATCAACTGAATCATCTCCTCCATGTGGCAGCCCAGTTCGGCTGGGTCGAATTCGTATAGTGGTCAGTATTCCCGCCTGTCACGCGGGAGGCCGGGGTTCAATTCCCCGATTCGGCGTATCATTTTTTTTGCCATGCTGGCTCAGCAGGATTCTGTTCTGCCGTGTGATTCTGCGCGTGTTGGTGCAGGAGCAGCAGGCAGCTCAGCTGCAGGCGCAAGTGTCTGCCAAGGAGAGATTCATTGCCACGCTGCGCCGGACAATCACCAGCAGTGGCTCTGACAGTGGCATACCCCTGCAAGGGTAATGACCCCCTTGCCCACCTTGCCTTCCCCAACCCTGCAATATCTTGTATCCTCAACCTGAAATTGGCATTGTGAAGTTTTTCAAGCCCCCATCATTACCAGCATCAAGGTCTGTAGTCATGCCAAAGACTGTCAGCTGGCATTTGCCCAGACACTGTATGCATAATCACCATTGGTTGGGCATACTGCTTCTGCCCCTGTACTTTTGTACAAAGCTGAGCCTGCCAACCACGCCGCAAACCCTGTCTCTGCTGACACTCAGAAGCCTCAGAGATTCCATGCTGTGGAAAGTCACAGTCACAGCACGACGCATGAACATCAGACATCAGGCATGGCTGTATACAACACACATTGGATCTCATTTGCTTCCTGACAAACTGTGAGTGATTGGCCTGTGGTGCAGCTCTGATTCTGCAAGAACCAGCAGTCTTGCCCCAGGCGCGTTTGACCAGGAAATGTCGCCTCTGGGTCCCAGGCTCACATCTCAGAAAAGCAGTCTTGCTCAGGGCGCATATGATCAGGAAATGTCACCTGGGCTCACGTCCCAGAAAAGCAGTCTGTCTCAGCAGAGTAGCTTGAGCAGTGAAGGCAGCGGCACCCTGACCCACAGGCGGTCTGTGATCTTCATGCAGAAAGGCAGTAGCAGGCGGGGGAGCTTGGGGAAGGGTCAAGCTGGGGGTTCCCAAGGAGACAACAAGCGGGGTTCAGATCCTGGTGAGCAACAGTCTTTGTTCATCTCATAATCCTCTGGTATTGCTGATGGCACATGGCCTTGATGTACAGCAAGCCTGGTGTAACAACCATGGGTCAGACGCCGAATGGCAGCGCACAATCAAAGCTACTGCCTGGTGGGCATGCAATCTGCAGTGGCCTACGCTAACAATACACAGTCTGCCACACTTTACATGCCAGCACATGTTTGCTGATTGCTGGCAATCTTGCTATTGATGGCAGTTTTGGGATGGACACTGCAAGCACCTGACAGGCATGTGAGCATGCAAAGCATTCAGCGTTGGACAAGCACTGTATCACACAGCCATGAACCTGTGTTTGAACACCTGGCATCTCTTGTGCAGGCTTGTCCTTTTCCCAGGCTGCTTTGGAGGCCTGCCTGGAGGAGATGAACGGCAAGGTTGAGCAGCTGCAGGCTCACCGCAAAGCCCTGCAGGCTCAGATTGCCACCATGGTAGTTGCCCATGCAGCTGATATGGATGCCATGACTCAGCAGCTTGCTGAGTCCGCTGGAAACCTTGCTGCCAAGGAAGCTTCTGTCAGGTACGCCTATCTGATGCGTCACTACTGTGGCAACCATGTGATGCATGTGCTTCCTGATGTATCAATGGGACAGGCATGTCTGTTACATGGCTATACTTCAAAACCTCAGCATCTCGACAAATCACGCTTGCACCCCAGTCATCAGGACAAAGCTGTGCTGTTTATGTCATGCTTGCCAACACGTCCTGCATGGTATGTGAAATGCAGCAATTGTGCTGTATATCCTTTGACTTATTTGGTCAGCAGAAGGTGCAGTCCCATCCACAGTGTCAGGAGGCTACGTGGGTGCTGCCGTGGCGATTGTCCACCTGTTCATCGTGTGGATGAGCAAACAAGGAAAGCTGGGCACAAGATGTATGATGCTTAGATGTGGCATGCTTGCTGCCCATGCATGTGTGACCACCTGTTGTGCAGGGGACTGCTGCTGAGTCTGGAGCAGGCTCAAGAGGCAAGCGGCCTGTGCTTGAGGCCCAGTGAGCAGCAGATGCAGGCACAGCTGCAAGACAAGGACAGCCAGCTGCAGTCTGCTCAGGTATGCCTGCAATTCTTTGCTTTGTTCAACCAGCTGCTGGTGCATCTGAGAACCGTTGGTCACCGATGTAGGTGAAGCTTTCTGTGGTTCAACTGCAGCTTGGCGTATCCTTCTCTATGTTCAGCATCAAGTGTGCAAGGGAGTTGATTTCATGAACCCTGCTGAAGTCAATATGATTCAATCCAGTCTTCTGTCATCAGTTGCATGTTTGTGACGTGCTTTGCGTTGTGATGCCTAGCTGTTCCAGTCATGTTGATGCAAGAGCAGCCATATATTTGCCTAACTGACTACTGCCCTAAGGTCATAGAGATGTATATGTCAGTGCATGGCCAGAGTGCACTGTGTGGCTGCAGTCCAGTTTGGGGGAGAGCGAAAAGCGGTTGAAGGCTTTGCAAGAGACTGTGCAGCAGCGAGGCACAGCAGTGCCCTTCCTTTCACATGGCAATCAATCTGCACAGGTAAGAGCTATGTTGATACTGAATCATCATCTGAATCATCATATGTGAGATGTTTGTATGTAAGCAGGAGGCCCTTCAGGGGATGACGATCAAAACTTACAAAACACAAGTTAATTTGCAAACTCCATATGACGACAGTGGCAGGTTGATGTCAAGTTATGCAGAAGATGAAGATTGTATTGGTTACACATCACACTTTAACGACAGTAAATGCATGTTTCTCTTTAGATGCAAATGTAACATTGTAACCATAGTGTTCCATAAAGAAACGGTTATTATTGTCATACAGGGCCACCATGCTGCTGTGCTGGCAGCAACTACTTGGAAGTATCCTTTAATGCACAACATAGCAAGCTCATATCACACACATGGGCATGTGCAGGATGCAGCTCAGGCAACAGAGGCGCTGCAAGCCGTGCATAGACAGCAGACCATGTGGCTCAGGACAAAGGCTGCCATGCTGGCTAACTTCTCCCGAGGCCTGAGGCAGGAGCTGGCTGAGGCCAAGAGCCATGCAGCTGAGCTGGAGGTGGCCACACTCCACACAGAAGTGGCCGGGCTGCAGAGCATGCTGCAGCAGCAGCAGGACTTTGCACACACACTGGCCCATGTGTGCCAGGTCAGTCAGGCACACAGTGGTTGAACATGTCAGCAGGCACTGACGCATGTGGGATGGTGTCGTTACCCAGGCTGATGTTTGCTGACATGCTATCTGTTGAGGACTGGGCTTCAGCGCACAGCATGCTCTGTTTCCGATTGTGGCGAGCAAGTGAATAAAACAGCAATTGCAAAGCAGAACAGTGGTGACTGGCATGCTATGAGTAATGGCTGGCGGCTGCAGGTTGGTCCAGAGGTGATCACTGGGGTGCAACAGCAGGCTGAAGATGTACGCCAGCAGGTGTCAGCACTGCAGCAGGAGGCAGGGGGGCTGGCCCAGCAGGTGGCCCCTGCCCTAGCTGCCTTCCTGGCTGCCAGTGAGGCCCCGCCTCAAGAGGACAAGGTGGCACCCTGTTCCTCTTTCCACCTTGTGTCGCCATTCCTGTTGGGTGCAGAGAAACGTCGAGCAGCTGTTGTAGCCTGAGTCAGCTTGTTCTACACCCACAAGCGTGTGAAAAGTTATTTTTGCATGGCTTATGACTAATTGCTGATGCTAAAGCAGCACAAGCGACAGAATGCGTTGTGCAAGGCTCTGCCTTAATGAAGACAGTCAGAAGCTCAATTGTACCCAAGAATTTGCCCATGCATTTGCATGCAACTGCACTGCACGTCTCCTTACTTGAGTGTTTACGTGACAGCTGTGTGTTGACAGGGGACACAAGCCTTTACAGCAGACCAGGAAGAGTGGCGGGATTTTGCTCAGAGGTTGACCAAGGGCCGCCCCCGCATCCCCATGTCAAGACAGGTCACTCCTGTGCCTGACTCAAGACTCGTCTACTTAGCCTGTTGGCCCGCTCAATGTTATGCTGATGGTGTTGATCTGCTGCCCTCTAGCCTTTCAGCTTGTGTAGTGTCTGCTCCAATGGCTGTCTTCAAACAAAAGTCGTGAAAATTGTTTTGTGAGGAACGGCCCTCATTTTTCTGTGAAAGGTGTCTTTCCCTGTCTAAGCAAAACTGTTACACGGCACATTCATAGTGTAGATGTAGGTCCAATAACATCATGTACAATCTCAACATGAGCCTAGCAGAAGTCAAGCACATCATTAGTATGCGCTCAGAGCAGAACTCAAGTAGCACAATTTGTACGAAGGTGTTGCAATCATTTGCTAAATTTTGAGACTAACATGATAGACTTATAGCTGTGTGCTCAGCATGCCCAAATGAGTCTTTTGTGCTGAAAACTGTATGATCACTCTGATGCAGGAAGTCATCAGCAGCATTGTGGCCTGTTACTGTGCGGGCTTGAACAGCCTGGAGGATGCAAGCATGCAAGCACGATGGGCTAAGGACAGCATCTTTGATGCCATGGCTGATGCTTTGACTGGCAGCTCGGCAGTCCAAGTAGCAGAGCTCATGATGGAGACAGGTGACAAAAAGATGAGCATGCACACTGCACATGACACCTTTTGCTTGCTTGCTTGCCTGCACACTGCCTTGCTTTCCAACAACTAAGCCTGACAATTGCAAATGACAGGCATGCAGAGTAAACCACAAATGTGCTCGCTGCAACTTCATCACCGTTGCTGCGTCCATGTGTATGGCTCTGTAAGTTTTGTTGCATGCTAGACTTTACACATCTTTGTCAGATCCACGAAGTCATCACATACCATAAGACTGCCTGCCCGTTGGCGCCTGCTCTGATTGCTACACCTGTAATGTTGACACACCACACTCAAGCATTTGGCAGGAGCATACAGCTCTTCTGCTGGTGCCAGGCCAGCTTGGCCCTGGGCATGTAGGAAAACTGCTGATGCTTCCTGTGCTCTGGTGCCTTGCAGGTCCTGTAGGCAGGTTATTGACCAGCGCCCGCATGTATCAGAACAACTTGAAGGTCCTGATTTTCTGCCGCCTAGTGGGCATCGTGGACGGGCACATCCCTTCTGCTGGCTGGCACTTCTTTCTGCAGGTGTTACACTGCGTCAAGGCCTTGCAAGGAGACATCTGGCAGGGCCTGGTTCAGGTGCGCCATGCTCCTGTGTATCATTCAGCTTTTGCTGGTATTGCGACATGCCATTGACTTATCTGGCATGAGGCTTCACAAACATTAAATACTCTAAAGATGTGTCATCATGCATGTTGTACATGGTGCATAATTGCAGCAGGTGATTAGTTGTAGCGTAATGGGCAATTGGATGACAATGTGGGTCTGGTGTTGATGTTCAGCATTGCTGTTGTTGTTGTTGCAGGAATGGGGTGGCAATGATGGGGCTGTGGTGCCCATCCAGTGTGTGCTGGATGTGGTAGGCAATGCCTTCAACACCAATGATCCGGGAAGCCTACCTGTGGTCCAGGACCATCTGCTACCTCTTATTCAAGACTCCAACAAGGGCCCTGCCATTGATCTGGATGCCTTGCTGCTTGTGCTGCTAGAGGAGAGCCTAGCAGGTACAGCCTGGCATGGCATGCTGCTTGTTTGTGGATTGCTGGGAAGCAAAGGGAGTCTACAGTGGACACCCAGTATCATAGCCTGGCTTTTGACGGAACTTGCATGTATGACAGCTGAGTATTGAAGCTCCACTTGTATGCTTAAGCTAGTGGCAGGAAGTTTCACATCCTTTGCACAGGATGATCTGCGCATGCATGCCACATCTCCTGCATGGGTGTTGAGTGCGTGTGAGCAAGTCTTTGTAGCATGATCTCATTTTGCGTGATATGTAGAAACTGATACAGTGCAAGCATGATGCAGGAAGATGTCCGTGCATGCCGTTGCTGCTCCCACGGCGCATCACAGATGGCTCCCTGGCCAACGCATCAAACCTGAAGCATGCAATGGACTCACCAAGCAGCAGCACACTGCCGTCACCTCCTGGCAGTGCTTCCAGCCGTTCCCGGCCCTCTAGCGGTCGGCTAGACAGCCGAGCTTCACTAAGAGGCCTTGACCGCCACGTTGCACTGTCCGGCAAGTCAAGACCCCCAAGTGCTGGCAGCTCTGCGCTTCACGCTTCTGCTGTGAGGCATTCAGACAGCCCACCACCTGAGGAAGGCTTGCAGTTGCCGCCACTAGGAGTCACCAAATCAATAGACATATTCACGTCTTTGTCATCGCCCGTGGCGAAGTCTCCGCCCAGACCTGGCAGTCCCTTGCAGAGGAACATGTCACGCGGCTCGCATTTGGCGGGACCAACTACCAGCACGTTGCCGCCAATACCTGGTACCTCGTGATCGTGGGCATATGACACCTGACGTCATATCACGTCATATTACGTCTTGTCAGAGAGAGAGAGAGAGAGAACATTACAGGTGTATGCCAGTCCAATCAGGCTGATCACGTGAGCAAGCCATTATATATATTTGCCTAACTGACTACTGACCTTAGGGTATTTTCTGCATTATGTCAGGATATAAGATAGCGGCTTACATTAGCCCAACAACCACTAGCCTATAATCATCACTGCAGCTGCGCTGATGTCCGTGTTGCTGTCAATCTTGTAGCTCAGTGGTGAAGGCTCGGACTTCACACGAGTGGCAGCAGAATTTTGCAGCGGTGTCACCCAACTCGTTGTCTGCAGACTAGCTAGTGTGTGCTCAACACTTCATCCTAGCTGTTGCTAGTCAGGCTCGGCCCTAATGTTATCGCATGTAAGCACATTAATGAACAGCAGCAGCGCAGTGCCTGCATGTACATATGTTGTACACATGATGTGAGTGATGTAACAGTGCAAACACTCGTGCACAGCTTGAGAAGCACTAGCAAATGGATTATTCTGTAAACGGTCATGACGAGACATTGTTTACCCACGTGTTGCTTTTCAAGCCAATGCATACAAGTCAACCACCCCTGAATTGACACTTCAGCTAGACACTGCCACCATCAAAGTCTGTCAAAAGTCAGACAAAAACTGGTGTTATGCCAAGCAATTTTAGTGACAGTCACAAACCCTCAATCTTCATTTACAGCAACGTGCCACTTTATTGACCATCTACAACACTTGATCAAACCAACAAAAAGGTCCTTGCAGCGTGGGGGCACCAAGCCCAGTCATAAGAATTCAGCTTCATACCACAGCCGGCAACATGGGCATGCTGGACCTTGCAGAGAGGCTTTGCAGAGAGGCCACACAATCATGTAGTTCTGCAAGTAGCATGCTCACGATTCAGCTGCAGGTGACAACGCGCCTGTGACTTCCACTTTGGTCCACTTGAATGGGTCTGGCCTGCCACCATGTCCTGTGCGCTGCAATAAGCCCTCACTGTGCAGCTTCCTGCACAAAACCCAGAAGATTATGGTTGCTGGTGATTGTGTCAGCAATACACACAGACATGATGCAACCCTGTGTGTATAATGCAAACAGCATGTGCCTTGGACAATCATGCTCCAGAGCAGAAATAATGCAAACAAGTCTGAGTTCTGCAGCAATGTGTTTTGCACAAGCTCTGCAAGGAAGCACAAGCTCTGGTTCACGTTTTGCGTAAGCAAGACAGCATGGCTTGATGATGGTATGACTACTGCATGCTGTCTGGCAGAAGTTGATACCTGAGTGCCTTGCTTGTGTCAGGGTTGTTCCCCATGCGGCGCCTGAGCTCCCCTTCCAACACATTTTGCCGGTCCCCAATCAGCCTCAGGACCTCATCCTTGACGGTCAGGAATTTGGGGTTGAGGCCCACAGCTGTGGCACACTGTATGTGCAAGACCCATGCGCAGCGTCAGAAGCACAACTAGCTGCGGAGCGTGGAATGTTCACACTTCAACAAACGCAAATGGATTATCACAAATGTGATACTTAGGAGAGCCTGCAGGGCTCACAATTGAAGGCACTGGTTTGGAATAATGGCACAGTCAGCATCCATCATCCCTCCACAATCTTATGCAATGCATGATGGTGTATTGCATTTGCTCTTCAATGTGTCATTGGTAGCGACTCACCTTTGCCTTCTTGGGAGCATCTGAGCGTACAGAAGAATCACACTGCCGCTTAGGGCAGCTTGTTGTTGGCTCAGCTGCAGGTCCACCAGTCTGTGTGTCACCAGCGTCTGAGGCAGGATCATCCAAATCTTGCACTCCTGCTGGCCTGCTGCTGTTCCTGGTCATGTCCACCTTGGGAGCTCTGCTGTTGTTGACAAACTTGGTGGACCTCCCGACCCCATCGGGGCCTTGGGCAGCATCTGAGGCTTTGCCAATCTTGTGAGCTTTCTTGCTTGGCCTGGCCGCGTTTGCTACAGCTGGCAAAGCATCTTGCACTGCGACTGAGGCACTTTTGACTGCTGCTGAGGTGTCTTTGGCTGCTGCTGCCGCTGCTGCAGCTGGTGATCTTGAAGCTGCTACTGGAGGTGTTGATGCAATTGCTTTTGTTGTTGGTGGTGTCATCTGGATCAGCTCAGAGACCGAGCGTGTCTTTGGCTGCTTGAACCTGGTAGGAGCAGCTGGAAATGCCTGACTGGCTGCCGCTGCTGCAGGTTCCCGCTTGATCTTGGCTTTGCTTGCCTTGACAGGTGCAGCTGGCATGCTCTGCTGAGGGTGACCAATGGCAGATGACTTGGCAGCTGCCATGGGCTGCTGTGCACTGCGACCCTGGCTTGACAAAGGTGTGCCCACAGTTGAAGCTGTTGGACCACGGACAGCAGCTGAGCTTGCAGCAGACTTGGCTTTGCCTTTGCCAGTCTGTCCTTTCAGCCTAGAAGGGGGCTTGCCCACTACCTTTGGAGGCTTGCCTACTGAGATGGAGTGAGACCCCTTGTTGGCCGCGGCTTTTTCCACACTGCTACTGGGAACTGCGCTGGGCTCTGCAGCAGGCTGCAGAATCTGTTGGACCAGGCGGCGTGTGATGCGGCAGCCGGCTGTTCCCATGATGTCCCACCTCAAAGCATCCTCATGATTTGGCCACTGCAGTTTTGCATCCACCTGAGTCTCAGGCTGGACTGAGGTGACAGCGTTGCTTTGTGGCCCAGCCTGGACTGAAGCAGCACTCTGGCTGTTGGTCTGAGCAGCAGCTCTAGCGCGAGTGACTGCGTCAGAGCCCGGCTTCAGCCTGTTGCTGACTGTGGACAAGGGTGGAGCTCGCTGCCTGAGGGGCTGTGAGGAAGCTGTGGCGCCTTGCACTGACCAGCCTGGGCCTGTTTGAAGAGGCTGAGCTGGTGCATTGAGCGTAAGCTGAGCAGCATGGCATGCAATGGGGATTACGGCCCCTGCAATCTGGTTTGATTGTGGCCTGGCAACCATTGAGGCATGAGGCTGAAGGCTGCCTGAGGCCTTCAATGCCTGCGGAGACGAATGGCTTGCTGCCTTTGAGACAAGGTGTGGAAGGGATTTTGCTGCCTTGGCCGCCTGCTCTAGGAACTGATCACCTGCCCTAGCACAACCACCCAATGAAGCTGTTGCTTGTGGGTCCTGAACTGCCGCAAAAGGCAGCTTGGTCGCATCTGCAGCATTGTACTGCAGCTGTGTGCTAGCATCAGCATACGCACTGTGCAACGTATGGGGGAAGTCAGATGCAGAGCTGCTTGAATTCATCTGGATGATACTGTTGGCCTGAGGATGCTTGGGCTCGTAGCTGCTCATCAATGGCTTGCTGACTGTGGCTTTCTGGCTGGTATTCACACCCTTGCTGCTGCTGCTGCTGCTGCTGCTGCTGCTGCTGCTATGCTTGTCACGAGACATGCCAGCACTTGTAAGCATCCCATTGTTGGGGTGCTTGGTGGCAGCAGCAATGCCATCAGCAATAATGGCGCTCAAAGGTTTGCCATCTGCAGCATTGGTGCCGCCACCATTCCTGCCAACAGCATAGCCGCCAGTGACGGCAGCTGTGCACTGCATGTCACACTGCAGAGGTGAAATCACATCTGGTGTCACAGCAGAAGTCGTCTGATCATGGTCTGACAGCTGTATCTCTGATTGGTCTCTTGGTGACTGTGAGCTGGGTTGCATGCCTGGTGAGACGCTGGAAAGCAGGCAGGCTCCATCAGAAATTTGGATTTCTAAGGGGTCTGTCAAGAGCTGTGTCTGATGCCCTGACTGAGGCAGATAAGCTTCTGAGACTGCAAGCTTGGCACCAGCAGCAAAAGTAGGCAGGGGGTATTCGACTGCAGCATCCTTGTGAGCTGACTGGTGGGAGACTGAAAGGCTGTACTCAGCTGCTGAGTTGTCAGACTCGGATCCAGGGTAGCCAGACTGTCTGACTTGCTGAGCTGGCAGATGATCTGACTGAGCTGATGGATCTGCTGAGTTGGCCAAGGAATGATGTGAGGCTGCTGCTGACTCATCTTGTGCACCTGCACATAATGCTAAGATAGGCATAGACAGACACGCGTGCATGAACGTCAACAGGGGCTGAAAAAGATCCCAAATTTACATGAGCCAGTTGAGCACGCATTTGCCGCATGCTGTCACGCCTTCCCTGGAGTGCCTGTGTTGAGCTTTGCTGCGTCTTGGAATGAAAATGGGCCCTCGTGAATGCCGCGGACGAAGTGAAGACATGAGCATAGTTGTCGTGCAAAACCACATCAAGCGTGACAAGGAGCTCACGTGTTTGCTTTCTTTGGCCATCTGTTGGAGTCACGGTTGCAGACAGAGGTTCACCCTGTGGCTGCGACTTGAGATCGGAGTTGGGAGGCAAGCTGCGCAGTAGGGAAGGCGCAAGGGCAGGCAGAGGCTCGCCTTGTCGCTGAAACATGAACCTGAAATTGGGAGACAAGCTGTGCAGGGGGCTTGTTGCAATAGCCCTCCTTGGCGGCTTCACCACCTGCTTGGCTCTGTCTGAGTCCACATGCATTGGTCTGTCTGAGGCCCTTGCTGCGGCTATCTTCATGGCTCTGTCTGAGTCTCTTTTTTTGGCCTTGTTTGAGGCGCTGTCTGAGGCTTGGCCTCTTTGCATGTTTGAAGACCTGGTCTGTGGTCTGGGGCTGTTTGCAACAGCCCTAGCGGGGCATGCCTGAGGGCTGCCTGCAAAATCTCTGGTGGGTGACATCCTAGGGCTGTTTGCAATGGCTCCGCCAAGCGATGCCAGGCATAGAGGCATGCATGCAGCATCTGCAGCCGCTGATGCCTGTGCTTGCTGCTGTACTTGGACCTTGACTGCATTGCTGGCAGGTATGGCAGCTGAGGATGCAGCTGATCTAGCAGCCGGCTTGGTAGCTGCTTGTACCGCCGGATCTGCCTGTTTCTTTGGGAATGTAGACGCTGTTGCAGCTGGCTGAGCAGCTGCTTGACAACATCCTGTGAGGTGCTGTGGTCCTGACTGTGTCTGACTGCGTCTGTGAGCTGATGTGTTTGAAGTGAAGCTGTGTGCTGCATCATCAGATTGAGACAGGCCATGTGCTGAAGCCATCATCAGGCGGTTGACATGCTTGCAATGGCAGCTGTTAGTCTCAGGCTGTGCAGCCATGGAGCTGACTGGTAACACGTCTGACTGAACTGCATCTTCAGTCTGTGTGGCTGTGGTTGCCACTGGAGTCCGGAGCTTGAGTTGCATACTGACTTGAGTGAGCAGAGTCCAAGGGGCAGCTTTGGCAGAAGCTGATGAGTCATGAAGTCCCACCAGGGCCTGCTGGCGCCTGGTCATGGTCCCAGCAGCTGGTCTTGAAGTTGCCAGCAGCAGTCTGGTACCTTCAGCTAGGGCTTTGGCAGGGTTTGCTGACAGCAATGGGTGCCTGCCTTGCGTCTGCATCAAGGGATTGGCGCTGCAACCAGCGTCACCAGCAAAGTCTGTCTGTATGCCAATGCTTTGAGACAGACGCCTGGTGCTGGAGTCTGTCTGCTGTTCATGCTGTGCTGTGAAACGGACCTGTGCCACTGGACTTGCTATTCGCCGTGGTGCAAGGTGGCGAGAGGGTGAGTGCTTGCTTGCCAGACGCACAGATGTCCTTGATGAGGCAACTTTGGTTGGCTTGGCAGCCTGCACAAAAGGGAAAGCACTATCATGCACTGGGGAAAAGGGGAAGCATGAGGCTACCAGAGTTGAGTACATGCAGTTGCCAAGAATGCATGCACCATCCCTGCCTGCTGCAATGCAACGCTTCATGCAATGCACAAGTCCAGGCAAAGCAATGCATCAAGCACACATTATGCAGTGCAATTCTATCACCACTCATGGAAAAACTCAAGGTAGCTGCAGACACGGTGCAAGCACACGCAATCCACAAGTAGCAACAGCTGCAAATCCCACCTTGCTTTTCTTGGTAGGAGGTCTCTTAAGGCGCACAATGATCTTTGGGTGCTTTGCAGGACCATCACGTGCCTCATCAGCCATGCTGCCCTGCAAGGCACCAGAAAAAACAGTGTTGCGACCAGTGTGCTATGCCCTGCTTTGTTCTCAGTCAAACACATGTAATCAATGCAGAACGCAGTCACAGCATGAGCTCTAGTTCAGACCTTGGTTGCAAAAGTGCTCAAGGACACACATCAAGTGCATGCTCAGATGCAAATGCAAATGCGAAGGCTGGCGCATGATCGATCACAAGAGAATCCGATCTCATACGTTGTCATTGATCTGCTGCTGACCGCAGGCATACCTGCTGTGCATCTTGCCACCGTAGAGGTGCAGGGTCAAGCACAGCTACTCTTTGCTCAATGGGCACCATCGTATCAGCATGTGTCTCCTGCACAGTACAAGCCCTGAGTTGACGAACAGCATCCCCAACATGTTGCAAGGAAGCCAACAAATTGCCCACAGTGGCAGTGCTTGAGACCTGTGCAATGGCGCCCAGGTATATGCATTGGTGCCACTTTGAGTCTCACAAGTAACTGAGATCCTGCAGGGACAGCAGCTCACCATAGCAGTAGAGGCTTGGCCTGCAAAGGGAAGCGGCCCTGTGTCTTTGGAAATTGGAGTGTGTGATCTCGGCGGGTATGACTGCAGCAATAAGTCACACATATGATTCATCTGTCCTGATGGTGTCCCTGGTTGAAGCTGCTTGTCTGGTGCTGTGTCTAAGCTGAAGTCATTTGCATCTGTCAGTGCTGAGGCAATGTCCATATCTGCCAAGGTGTGTGGTTCCCCCTGGAACAGGAAATCACTGAACTTTTCTGAAGGAAACATGTTTTTGTCCAGGCCAGAAGTGGCCAATGGATCATTGTCCAGGGAGATGAAAGGTAAGTCGCCCAGATCTGTGCTGAACAGCTTTGCTGAAAGGGAATCTGAGGAGCTGTGTTCAGCAAGGTCTGGCAAGTCTTGCCAGTAGCTGTCATCAAGCATGTCAGCGATGCCAGCTTTGGAGGGACTGCCCGAACAGCAGGTGTGAGGAGACACTGAGGTCCTCACCATGCTGCTGCTATCTTTCTGCTTCACTGTCTCACTGTGTGACTGCATGTTACAGGCCCCAGCTTTGTCTAGGCCACAGCCTGATCTGCTGACTGTGCTGCCAATGAAGCCAAATTCTTGCTCTGGATCCCGGAGCTTGTTATGTACTGGCTGCTGAGTGTGGACTGCTGTGGTGCAGGCACAGCGTCATTGCTTGCTGACACCTTGCCTGCAGCAAGCATTAGCAACTGAGGGCTTGACTCTCTGCTTGCAAATACTTGCAACAGCTGTGTACTGGGTCAAACGGCAGCATCTAGTGGTGATTCATGATCCATCACAAGCAAACGCTTGGAAGTACAAAGAGGAAGCTCTCAGATACCTGCTGTGGCGGTCGCGGCTACCATGGATCTGTACGACTGCAGGAGATCAGGAAAGATAGCAGAGGAGCTGGTTTGGTTCGAGTGGCCTCCTGCACGCGACATTTGGAACAAAGATGAGCCAAAGTCTGTATGTGAGCGGTCCTGTACATCCACAGAAGAAGTCTCGAGATGGCCCGAGAAGTCAGCAGCTCTGCGTGGTCACCTGGAAAGAGGCGCGCTGGCTGCGGGCATCACTTATCCAGCGCTCTGACGGGTCACTAGCTCACACTTCAAGTCTAACAAACGGCCTGCGTTAGTCTCTGTCCTTTGCGCAAGGCACAGACGGACTGCGAGAGGTCTGATCAGACCTAATCAGAGCAGGCGCAAAGGCATATGCAGCAACATTCAATGCTGCAAAGAAGGACACAGCTGCACAGCCGTCTGTTGATTACCTAGGTAGCTTGAAAAAAGACCATAAGTCCTGGACTGCGCGCAGAGAGATCAGTAAGCTAGTAGCAGCTGAGACGACGTTTGCCTTCATCCCTTGGTTGACCTACTTTAGTCATCAACTAAAAGCAATGCTGGTCATGCATTTGTTCTGCCTCTCTTCATGCACATTCACGTTCCGTCATCATCATCACGCTGCTACCAGACGGATTGCCAATGAAAAGCATGACATCTGCCATGTGCTCAAGCGGGCACGCAAAACACAGTGCTGCTGCCCAGCATTTAGAGCTGTCTCATGAGATATTAAGAGCCCCAAACAGCCCGGAGCTTTGCTGAAGAGTGCAGTTTCGGGAATTGGTCATCGGATTCATACCTAAAAAACGACCCGGTCAATCACGCATCGTAGCATCGAAGAACAAAAGCTCGTAATGGACCAGATACGGCTTGACGATCCATATGTGTTACAAGTAAGCAGTGGCTCTTGACATGAGCAGCGCATAGCTGGCTACAAGGAAACACAGTAATCAAGTAAGCTGGTCATCTACTTGGTCTGACAGGCTTTCATTCAAAAGTGGCTTTACAGTGCCCCCAGCTATGTCTTGAGACATGCGTCCGTGCCAGAAAGCTCCTCTTGAGACTTTGCAAAATTTCCAAGCAGATACAGATTGCACAGAAGCCTGGTCGTATCCTCGATTACTAATATATTAAGGCTTAACCTATTAAGGCTTAATCTATTAAGGCTTAATGCTCTGGCAATGATGGAACCAACAGACTTGCTGTTGATGCTGTTTCGGCAATCATCAACGCATTTTTGCGGTCATTGTTCTCTACTCTCCGCTTTGCAACCTCCAGTGTACGGCCATGACCTATTTGCCGCTGCAACACTCGCTCCATTGCTATGTCAATATCACAGTCAATATACCATGTCTCGTTGAACACGTTTGTCAGCTTAGCCCAAGGAGGTATATCTGCACATTCACATCTGACTATGTAGTGTGCTTATGAAGCAGTAAGCATCACGGTCGTCATCAAAGCAGTATGACCCACCTAGCAGCAAATAATTCCCCTCTACAAGAATGATCTTGTTTTGTGGTATGACTGTCACACCATCTGGTACAGGGTCCCCAACACCATGATCAAAAGACGGCAGTGTTGCCTCACCTGCAGGTGTGACCGTTATTTCCTGTGACAACCCACCGTGGCAGCATTTACTGCAATAAGCATAGTGGTATCATTAGGATGAGACAAGCTGGACAACACGTTGAACAACATTGAGTGTCAGGGCAGTAGTTTCACAACAAAATCACTTGTGACCCTGATAGAACAGCAATGTGGAGACATGCAGCCATTCCACGGCAATCAGCATTTGACCAACAATGGTAACAACGGTGATAGTGAGAAGAGGTGGCATGCATTGCTGCATTTGAAATGGCAAGCAGTGCTACTTTCAGCATGGAATACCTTTGGCACGCAGCTCATGCATCTTCTTAACAAAGGCAGCACCATCAAATGTCCAGTAAGCTCCTCGTCTAGCATGTGCTTCATCAGGATCTGGAAATTGATCTAGTTGCTGACGAGTGTAGTGATACCCTGCATGAAACAAGCAACTGAAACAGCAACCATAGCCCAACATGCAAATGCATTTCTGTGCACCAGCGGCATGCATGCCGCCGCTCACCATCCATGCCAACAACAACAGCAACATGGTGTTTATCCAGCCTTGGTCGCATTGTATTTATTTTTGCACATACTTCTCTGGCAGTGGTAGATTTACCGCTGCCAGGAACACCAGCTATACCCACCATGTACCTGGCATTCAAAGATTTGTTCTATCACAGCAGAAGAAAAGCAAGTGCAAGTCTAGCTTATGGATGTGCACCTTACTTGCGGTCCGAATACGTAAACTCAGAAGCGTCCAACAGTCTGAGCGCCAAGTTTGTATAGGCCTGGTCCATGTTTTTGAAGCTTCGCAATTTCTGCGGAAGTTGCATGCAGTCAAATGCCATCGACAGGTACAATCACAGCACTGTGATTAACTCAGTGCGGACCTGCTGCGATCGCACACACAACGTTCCAGCTCTCCATGCCTGTCGTCTGCGCTGAGAGGGCCAAGTCGTGCACGGCAGCAGCAGACCTCCTGCCAAACTTGTATGCTGCATGCAGGTCATCCCCTTCTATACGCCATTCCAAAATATGGCAGGGCTCTCTCGGCCATGCATGCAAATGTGCATCGCTTTACGAACGTGTACTGTGCACCTGCAGCATCCCTTGCGTTGCCTTCTGCCATCTTTAACAGCGGCCCTTCATATTCGCCGGTTGTATGCAGATGCAATTCAAATTACCATCCACCAGATCCATATTTTTGCTGTTGACAGGCTACTTTCAATGCAAGAGTCATGAGCAGTGAAGAACAGGGCAATTGCCAGTGAGTCAAATTGCGTCAGTCCAGCTACCATTCCTGGAATTGCCAATTAATCTGTCAAACCTCATGATCACAGTCTTTTGGAATCACTTGAGATCTTGACCTGCGCGATGACAGGTGGGACTGGCCAGCTGGTCTGCAGACCAAAGGAGGTGATGAACACTATAGGGAGATCACCAGTGATGCTTAAAAAACCTCTAATGATGTCATGCTATAGACAGGTAATACATACAAACGGTGATCACAGCCTAATCTACATCTGAAGACAAGACACTGCCTCTATATCTCACATCAAAATCCCTGTTGCCTGCTGAGGCAGTTTTCACACAACCAGGGATCACCAGGACCCATCTGCCTTCTGGTTTCTGGAGCTGCACATCTCATGTGGTAGAAGCAGTCACACGACATGCACTGCAGCAAAGCCTTCCCTGACCTGCCACATGCAACACAGGAAGGTCTAGACCGTGTGAGGGATGGCAGCTTCACGGACTTCCCTTTTGAGCGCTTCCTATCAGGTGCACTGGAGTCTGGGCTGATCTTTGAGGGCTGGACATTGCCTGCATTGCATAAGCTGAGTGTAAGTCTAAGGTTCAACATGGCAAAGCGTGTAGCAACACATTGAGATGTGCTAACTCACTATACATGCACCAGGATGATGCACGAGTGCTGCAGTATGAATACATGTCACATGCCATTTGGAGCCTTAGACTCACAACAGTCATGACCAGCCAGGACATGCCATGTTCTATGGACTGATGAAAACTAATCACCTTCTGAAGGGCTAGTCTGCGGAGCCAGTCCAGCACTGTTTTGAAGGTCACGCAGAATGGCTGCAGCATCCTGGTCATCATCTGAATTTGCAAGGCTAGAAGAGCTTGCTGCACTACCTTCTGAAGCAGCAGCAGCAGCCTCAGCAAGGGCAGCCATGCAGTTCTCACCCTCTGCAGGCACACCCCCATCTTGCCTTGCAGCAGACAACGCTGCTGGATGTGATGATGCCTGCAGCCGCACTTGCTGGGAAGCTGCTGGCTGTTCAGCTGGCAATTGAGATGCTGCTCTGTGACCATTCAAGACAAATGAGCTCGCACCAGCTGCTGGCTGAGCTGCTCTGGGCATCACCAGCCTGAAAGGAAAAGTGACTTGCTGCTCTTGTGGGGTGTGCTGTGCATGCTGTGCGACTGATGACCCCGGGGCGCTTGCTGGCTGCTGGGGTGCAGGAGCAGATGTCATGGTGTCATTGTTCGTTGCTTGCTGACTGGATTGGCGGGAACCCACAAGCTGCGACACGCCTTCAGTGTTTGTCTGACCATCATCAGAGGACTGCCTGCTACCAGACCTCTGCTTGCTAGCAGCAGTGTGCTTGCTGCCAGATGCCTGCTTGCTGCCAGAAGTCTGCCTGCTGACAGCTGCTAATGGCTGCTCAAGCTTGACTCTCTTTCTAGCTTCCTGCAGCTGCTCCATTGGAGGCTGGGAACCAGAATGCTGGCGATGCATAGAGCTGTGTGCCTGAGCTGCTGATACCAAGCTACCTTGGAAAGCAGGCTGCTGATGTGCGCTGGGGCCAGTTGAAGCTGACTTGTTCTGCTGACCCATGCTGAGTGGCGGCAAAGTCTTACTGTTGAGGTTGAGCTTGGCAATGCCCACCCCACTGTTGGCTGGGAAAGCCTCTGCTGACTTGCGCTTGCGGTGCGGATTGTCTTTGGTTGCTCTGTCAGCCTTGTGCTCTGAGGCTAGGCGTGACATAGCAGTCATGAGGGTGTCTGATGGAGTGCTCCCAGTGCTCTGCACTCACACCCAATAGAATTGTCAGAATCGCCACATAGTTTGTCAAAACCTTCAACTGTGTGAGACAGATCCACCAAAAGCACTTGCACCTGAGGATCTTGGATCAGCAAATGATAGCCTACGACATATGGAGTGTCAAGTTGCGCCTCTAGTAAAGTTGCTGGCTGTGTACACAAAACATGTATTGTAGCCATGCATCACCTACCTGCTTGACAAGGGACTGCAGTAGGCCTTTCATGGCAAGAAGCTGCGCATCAGGTACATGAGTGTACAGAATCTTGGAGGGCCAGTAGCAAACACACCCATGGTGAGCATGGCCTAAACAGCGCATCTGACTTGGCCTGCATCATCAACAACATACCTCAATTAACAGAAAGCAGTGAGAACACAAAGCCATATACAAGTGGCACCTGTGTCTAGTGGTAAAGTTGCTCATAGTCTATCTGGCTTGAATGTACTGGGCTTGAGTATGCGCACATGGGCTGTTGTAAGCCAAGTCTATTGCAAGCCAAAAAGGGTCAAATGGGAGCGTACTGCAGGTAAGCTCATGTCACGAAGGTCAAATTGCAGAAGAATGTGAAGCAGGGTGAGCAGCATGGTGCTAATTTCAATGGGCTGCGTAACATACCTGCAGCTGCACTTGACATATGACAGAAAGGACGCATGTCCACACCACTGGCACGACGGCAGGTCACCATCTGCAGGTGTCATGGCAGCTTCACTGACAACTGCTTCCCTGATACCAGCTGCCCTAAGAGCAGCTCGCATCTTCAGCTCTGGTGTCACAAGCCGCTCAAGCTCACGTGACAGCACACTCAGCTCAGCCTGCTTGAGACCAATCTGGTGTGCAACTGATGCAAGCCCTGATGTCTGCTTACCAGCATGTGCATTGACATGCACAGAGACTGTCTTGGGTGCTGGCTGGAACCTGGCGGCAGGCTTCAAGCCAAGTGCTAGCAGAGCCAGGTCACGCTGGCTTGGCTGCTGTGCTGCAACCTGGTGCTGAGGTGTAAATCCTGTGGCAGGCTCTGACATGCTACTGCTTGCA
>JAABUP010001728.1_pt1 | contig 44900 bp, 56 predicted proteins | sample 5559201 | NCBI WGS metagenome assembly JAABUP01 (sample SAMN10711887, study PRJNA513373) | rock metagenome | isolation source: Antarctica rocks | place: Antarctica
AGGGCAGGGCAGGGACAGGGGCAGGGCAGGGGCAGGGCAAGACAGGGGCAGGGCAGGGCAGGGCACTGTGCCAAGCACTGCAAGGAGTTGACGTACAGCCTGACATGTTATCAGTTGACAAATCCAGAGCATGAGCCAGCAGCATCTGAATCTGTAGACAACATGTGGCTCCCAAGCATCTCAGTGACAAAGACCTCAGGCCTACCTGTGTAGTGGACATCAGGGACTTGGTTCTCGTCCCACAGAATGGACTCAGTGGGATACAGAGGCAGCTCGTTGATGACCTCTGTCTGGAAGCGGCGCCTCTCATACGTGCTCACCATAACCTCCATGAGAAAGTCTATGCGGTCTGCCCAAGGATCCTCCTCTGACACAAGCCTGCCAAAGGAAAGTCAGGACGCTCTGTCAACCGTGTAACGTGCTTGATCATGGTCAGGGCAAAAGGCATTGTATGCAAAACAGGAGCTGGGCAGTAGAGCTCATGCCATTAGCTGGCAGACTTGTAAAGTGACTGAGTGGTGGAAAGACCATTTGCTGTGAGCAGTTCTGACTGTACCAAATGTCACGACAGAGCATCGTTGCATGTGCTGCATGTGTGTAGCATCAATACAAGGACAGCTACAATGATGTGTCTCAAAAGAGAGGCAGTAACGACTGCAACCAGTGCTGCAAGAACAGCAACACTACCCTTGCCATCTAGTTTGTAAGCTCACCTGAGCTGCTGAGTCACCAGGAACTTGAGCTCCTGAGGCTCAAGCAGGTTGAGGTACTTGCGCAGGGTGTCACGCTTCTCCACAGAGCCACAATTGGCCAAAGCCAGGTCCCTCAGCTTGTGCACATGCTTGAAGAAGAGCCGCTGAACCTGTACATCATGAAATGCAGAATGCTCACAACAAACTTGTGCACATGCTTGAAGAAGAGCCGCTGAAACTATAAGTCACGAATGCAGAGTGCTCAACACGTGCTTGTGCACATGCTTGAAGAACAGCCGCTGAACCTGTACGGCGTGACTGCTCAGAATCACAAGTCATGCTGCCAACCAGTCCTACCACAAAACATGGTTCAGCATGATCACGTTACCCGGATTGTACAGTAAAAACCCAACTGGTGAACTGCTAGGACTGCTATGGCATTGTGAAGAGCACAAGACTTGCATGACGTACAGGGGAAACAGCAGAAACTAACTCAGGGGTTTATGCAGGAAGCCAACATAGCCAGTGTAAAACATCAACTGAGGTCACATGAGGCAGCACAAATGCTGAGCAGCTTGACGTCACCACCCGGCCTGTGTCATGAGCTCACGCAACAGGGTGAAGCTTCACGTTACCTGCTGCACTTTTTCATAATGGGCTGCCGTGACGTCCTCATCACTGACTGGATCGCCGGTGTGGTCATCAATGGGAAACATCATGTAGAACTGGAAGAGATCCACCAGCTGCACAAACAGCCGCGCTGCACAGCAAATGGCAGTGCATTCTACGCTGTTCACATTGTACAGAAGCCTGCTGACAATCACAGCATTGTGGCGGACAGCATAGTAAGGCAATGCGCCTGCTTCAACGGGTTGCAAGCTTTCACAGATTGCAAAGCTGTTTGCAGATATCCTATAGCACCTGACACATGCCCAAGTGAATGGATCTTGTCTGTTAGTAACAGCATCTGCAATTCAGACATGCAAAAGACAGCTCCTAGGGCATTGAAACAACTTCAAGCAGAAGGCTAAAGGCAGAAGGCACATGACTGAAGGCTGAGGGCAGAAGGCAGATGGCAGCATCCAGCATTGTTAAAGCACTGCATGCATGGGCGACAATAGTGTTTCTGCCTGCAAGTCTGCGCATACATGGCGCTGTGTTTTCCCTGTTCACCAGCAGTATCGTCTGATGCTCACCTTGTGAGTGCTGGAACAAGGCAGACATGCGGCACTTGATGAGAATGGCTCTGTCCTCAAGCAGTGTCCTGATGAAGCGCCGCGTGGGCAGCTGGCTCAGCAGGTCGGTGAGGAACTCCACAAAGCGCTCGCAGTACAACAGCTTCTGTTTGTTCTGAGCAGTTGTGAGATCTGAGGCAGGTGGGGTGTCCTCTTGCATGGAATCTGGGTCAGATGCTGGTGCCACGTCATCAAGCACCTGTACATCATGCACAGCAGATCAGCCAAGCGTACAACAAACGTACAACAAAGAGAACAAGCGTACAAGTCAGCTTCTGCTTGTTCTGTGGAGTTGGTTGTGGTTGCGTTCATCAGCACTTTTGATCAGCAGGTTGTGCAATGCTTGAAATATGTTGTAAGACGTTCAACCTGATGACACCAGGCTGACATCTGCCAAGCAATACCACAGCCTGCTGATGACATCTTTTTGTCACCATTTCATTATTCACAAGGTCTTGCTGCAGACGTGTTTTGCTACCCCTTCTTCTGTGTGATGCAATGAAAATTTGTAAGCGGGTGTAAAAAAAGGACAGAAAGCCCTAATATATCCCCGAGATATCTTGTGATTGTGTGGAGATTATGGTGCTTGTTCTTGCAATGCTGTAAGGCATACCATCACAGCAGCAGTGATGCAGCTGGCCGACAAAAGGCGATGCATAAGCTGCAAATCAGCTGTACCCCGCTGTACAACTGACAATGTGTTGTACACACTGCACCAATGCAGTACTGGCTATGCTGCAGCTCATGTCATAACACTGTATCTGCTACTGTCAGGGCCGGGCATCTGGGTATGATTGATTGATTGATATGAACCGGTGCCAGCCTTTGCTCTCGCATGAGCCTGGTAGGTATCAGGTGTGCCTCATCCCAATTCAGAAGGCCATACAGCAGGCTGGGTATGGTGTGAGAGCAAGTAAGAAGAAGCCTTGCCTGCAGGAACTCCTCCAGCATGTCTGGCAGGAAGACTGCCTCTGGCTGCTTGGCTGCAGCCACATGTGCAGGGTCAGCCTGTGCTGCTTTGGCATCACGCTTTGCCAGCCGCCTCCATGCCTTGTCCAGCTGCTCATGAGCATGGAGCTCCAGCTGCAGCAATGGGCCAGCCATGAGTCACGAGGTCAATTGGATTCAGATTGAGCAAGACAGCATGTCACCTTAAATTCTGTGAGTTGGTGTATTGTATGACTGGAGGACATGCTGTGTGTAGTTAGATCCGCTCCAAGTGCGTCATGATGAAATCATGCCACAATGAAAGGAGTTACAGTCAGTTTGTATGGACATGCAAATTTTGAGAGACAGCTCCCCTACATGGTACTGAGCATCAGCTGCTCCAGATGCAGCATTGTGGTGTTTCTGTCACGCTAATGCAAGCAGTCTCTCAGATGGTGTTACTGAATCTTGGCAATGCAATGTGCGCGATTTGTAGTGCTCTTGATGCATACGAGAACACTGATTGACAGGACCTTGCAGCAGCTTTCTCAATAACATGCACATGAGCATGTTCAGATCTGTGATATGTAAGCTCACCTGCAGTCTGCCCTCAGATAATGCATGCCACAAGGGCAAGCTGGCCAGCTTGAGTACTCTGGCACGAACAGCGCTGTTTTCCAGAGACTGAAAAGCATTGATGGCAAACATGAGATATGAGACCTTCTCATGCTGTCGCAGCTGTCTGCCGGTCTTCAATGTGGTGACACGGTTGAAGAACCCAGGCAGGGCATCTTCCCTTTGGCTGAACCCATCCCAAGCTGGCACATTCTCTCTGAACTTCTCATTGACCATGAGAATGATGGACATGACATGCTCATATGTTGCTGTTTCCTCATCAAAGTTTGGCCAGAGATAGTTCTCCAAATACTGGGATATCTCAAGCAGCATGACTCGCTTCAGCTTTGGCGCTGTGTCTTGGTCGCCATTCAGCTCTGTGGTATAGATCTGGTCCACAATACTGGGTTTGAAGGCTGGCGCCTTGGCTTTTGATCTGACCGCTGTTGACCAGTTTTCCTCAGCTATCTTGGTGAGCTTGTCCGCAGCAATCTGCACCAACAGACTGGTCACATTCTGCTTGGTGCATAGTCTTTGTAGGCTCTGCCTTGTATGACCTGCAAGCGTGTGCCATAAAGGCATATTGGTTGCTGACCTCCTGAATCGTGAGGGCTGCACCCATAGGCCTGTATGAAGCGCTTTGCTCCTGGTCTACTATGGCTGCTCCAGGACCGGCTTGAGGTTTGCCCCGTCCAGGATGGGGCCTGCGACCACGACCTCTTCCACCACCACCTCTGCTCCCACGGCCACCTGCTCCAGCAAATCTGGCCATAGTTGTCTAGCGCTCAGTGCGCACAGACAGGATCACGATGTGATGGAAACTCAATTCGGTCGTGCTTTACACGATCAACGGCACATGCTAGGAATGATGGTCTGAGCGCAAAATAAGAGTTGCAGGCGGAAGCTGCCGACAGCAGATCACTGCAGGCAGGCTGCTGAACGCTTTCAGTCAAGTCTTGAGCAGTTCGGCTCCTCTCTAATCAACACGCGTCATTTCGATGCAACGCCTGAACGCATGTGCTCGTAACAGCGCTTGCATTCGCATGTCGCACTGCTCAAGTCAATTAGGGTACCCGAGCAAAGCATGAGACGAACGAGCAGCCACGACAATTGCGTTCTCTGACAATGACTTCTCTATTCTCTCACAGCACAATCTCTGGCTGCTGCTGTGGCGTCTTCACGTATCCAATCGTTGGCGTTCAGACCATTGCCCAACATGTCTTGCACTGCAGCATGCGGACAAATCATCATGATACATTACAGGCTTGGGATGTTGGCAAAAGCTGATTGTGCTCACGCAGACGCGCACCTGCAGGTTGATAATGGTCTTTGCACTGCAAGTCGCACTGACTTTCGCGACTCATTCAACACACACGTGATGACACCAAAGTGGTAGACATGTGCGTGCGTGTGTACCAGTAAGTCTGATGCCGTCAAAGAAGCTCAAGCGTCTGCATTAGTCAGAGAGTGACCGCTTCCACTTCAGCGACTCCGGCAGGGTGTAGGGTGCACAGCCAGATCGTCGAAGCGTTTGGGCTGCCGCGATCAAGCTGTGCGCCAAAAGAGGTTTTCCTGCCGGCCAGATCCGCATTGAGGACAGCTTGTGGAGAATTCGAGGCTGTTTGCTTGTCAATCTCACATTTGCGAGCTAGAGCCCGAGGGGCTATGAGTAGTACCAGGGCAGCCCCCGAGCTACATTGCGAAGGTCAGTGGCTCTATTTTAGCCCTTGCTGACCGTGTACATGTGTCGTCCGACCAGCAACCCGCATCTTCCAACTTTGCAGTCACTGTACAAGATTTCCTCAACCGCTATGAGATAGGCGCCACCGTAGGAGTAGGAGGTATGGCAGTTCGCAAAGCTTCTTGAAATTTGCTACCTCGTAACGCTGGACTAAAGCGGGGACACTCTATGCACACACAGGGTTTGCTGTTGTCAAGAAGGGCAAAGACAGGAAGACTGGTCAGCCTGTGGCCATCAAGGTATGCGGCCTGCCACTTGAGAGTTGAGGCTGATACTGATATCTGGACAGCAGAGTCACTTTTGAAAGAACTTGTTAAGGCCATGCTGTTTTCAGGTTGTGGACAAGTCTCGGTACGCAACTGGGGACAACAGCTTACAGCGGGAGATTCAAGTCCTGTGCAAGGTAATGTTGACCCTTCACATTTGCTGATTTAGCAGCCAGTCCAGCTGCATGCTTTCCACCAGCTGCATCACAGCTAAGACTGCCAGCAGTAGCATATATGTCTGCTTACTGAAAACCGTTTGTGCAGGTCCAGCACCCCAATTGCATAAATTTGTATGCAGTATACATCACACCGCGCAAGGTGTACCTTGTCACCGAGTTGGTGACAGGGGGCGAGCTTTTGGACAGGTACGTGCCTACATAGCAGCTGTCAATCTTAAGAGACAATGCTGCAGGGTACATGTATGTGCCAGAGTCCATGCCCGTAACTCCCTGCTGGCCTGCAGTTACGTTGCATCATGTTGCAAATCCTTTCAAGCATGCAATGCAGAGATCTGCATACTGTAGCCATCAGGCGTAAATTGGTGATTGTGCGCCCCCTAGCTGGGGCAATGCTCCATGTCAAGCTTATGCAACACTGTAGCCTTTGCTCATTACAGCCTATTGAAACACGTTTGTCAGACTGCAGACTCAGGTGGCATCAGCACATCAACACATTCAGTATCTGCTGTTACGTTTCAAACCCAACTGACGGAGCTACACTGTGCTTGTCATGTTCAAGGTGATCTGTTATGCAGGGTGACTGAGAAGGGCAACTACTCTGAGAAGGATGCATCAGACCTGATTAGGCAGGTTCTGGAGGGTGTTGCCTACTTGCATTCACAAGGTACCCTGCACCCTCACACCTGCTGAAATTAACCTTCACCCGTATTGTCGCACACAGTATTGGTTCGCATTGCTGCAAATTGCAACTCAGAGAAGGCAAAGTAGGAAAGCTTGCGCATGCTTGTAACTTGTGTAAGGCGAGGAGCTGATGTTGGCTTAGACATGATTGCCCAGGGCTAAGGGCACATAGCCCACTTACACAGGGCAATTACACATGTCACCCTGTGAGGGCCTGACTGCCAGTCTTGGCTGTGCTTAGACTTGCACATCACTTGCCCAATTGTGTATGCCATGTTGATCAGTGCAATCACTGCAAACGGTGGCTGCAGGCATTGTGCATCGTGACCTGAAGCTGGAGAACATGCTGATGGTGGACAAGACCGACAAGTCAGCCATCAAGATTGCCGACTTTGGCCTGTCCAAGTTCTTTGCTCCCGGCACTGTGCTGTCCACCATGTGTGGCTCCCCCCAGTATGTGGCTCCTGAAATCCTGGGCATCAGTGATGGAAACCAGGTCAGTCTGTGTTCCTTTCACCTCCTCCTTTGTGGGTTTTGTCATAGCGCTGCCTGTGTTCCAGCAAGCTTGCTGGTCTGCTCTGCAACTCTATTGCCCGTGCAGCTAGTGTGCTGTCCAATACAATCTGGCTTCCAAATTCCTGGGGCTGCGGATCTGATCAAGGATTGTTGTGTCCTGTTCTCAAGCTGGTCTGGTGTTTGTTACTTGCTCTATTCCTGGCGCTATGCTGTCCTCTTTCCCTCCATACAACTCTTGCATTCTGGGCTGGGATGGTACATTTGGTGACAGTCTTGCAGCCTCTTGGGTTCTGTACACCTTATGTTGCAACAAAGACACCCATAGTGCGTGTTGTACTTTTGATTGGCACAACAGCATTCTGAGGCATCTCAACTCAGTTAGGTTGTGTTCAGGCATAATCACCGGCAGCAACCATGCAAAGTGCAAAAGCACTTTTGCGGCTGCCTGTTGGCTCTTTGCCACATCCCTCATGCCCTGAGGTTACTCACAAATTCTGAACAGCTTGCATGCAATGTGTGCAGGAGTACTCACCAGCAGTGGACATGTGGAGTATGGGCGTGATCCTGTTCATCTTGTTGTCAGGCTACTCCCCCTTTGATGATGAAAACGATGCCGTGTTGTTTGAGAAGATCAAGAAGGGGGAATATGATGCAGATGACCCCATCTGGGACCAGGTGTCCCTGCCTGCCAAGGACCTGGTGGTAAGTCTCAAATAGTTCACTTCCCTTAGGGTCTACAAATTGCTTGTTTGGCCAGGGCTAGGTTTCAGGGCTGGCTTAGGGACTGCCAATTGGTATTTAGGACTTGTTAGGGCTGGCATGAAGGAACAGGAGTCAGTGTCTCATCAGTTCTGGGAATCCAGCATGAGGACGGAAGCTTGTTGTCATGTGTCAGGAAGACGTCAAAAATCTTCTAATTTTCTGCAAAGTACAGGTTTAAAACTGCTCACAATTGGTTTGCTTTGCACTCTAGGCTTCATTTGGTGTCCTGGAAACTGTGTTGACTCAGGTCGGAGCTGGATATTGCAGCCCACACTCAGCCAATCTTAGCTCAATATCATCAAGCTCTTGCATGCATGCTCAGTTGTTGCAACAGCGGCTTCACACAGTAGCAGCACAACGGTCACCATTGCATACTGTGAACCAAGGCATCACCTGCAAGGTATTTGAACATGGTTCACAAATACAGATCTAGGCATGCGACATTGCCGTTCAAGCTTGATGTCAGTCAACATGCAATGTGTGTGTGCATGACCTGGCATGTACCGCCAGAAGGCTGCTTGGCAATGCACTTGCTACGAGGTGTGACTATTTATGCTGTCTAATTGCAACGTGAGGCGTCTGACTCAGAGGTGAATTTGAATGCAGGCTCGTTTGCTGGTGGTGGATGCCAAACATCGCCTGACTGCAAAGCAGGCACTGCAGCACCCCTGGATGCAGGTCAGTCCCCCCCCCCTCCAAAACCTTCCTTTGATCCTTGTTTGCTTTCTGTTTTCCCTGTGCACACAATGAACAGCGTCTTGACTCTAAGTTCTTTAAACCCTGTTTGAGTGAATTAGCCTTTGTGTCATTCCAGCCTCTGGGGCAATCTCTGAAAGGAACACGCTGGTTGTGCAAAGGCATGACATCAACCTCACAATGTTTGCAGAGCTCTTTGCCTGTGAATTGCGAACTACGCTGTGTTCATTTGAGCATCAAGATGCATGTGACATGTTATCTGCAGGGCCATGCTGCGTCAGCAGACCTGCCTGTGACCCGGGAGAACATGCGTGAGATGTCTGAGAGGCGGGCATCTATGCGGGCATCCTTTAGACAGGCTGCTCCTGCTGATGCTGCTGCTGCATAGGTTGCTGAGTTTGTGGTTTCAGCATATGCTGAAATGGCCTAGTGTTGTGTATGCAGTCTTGAGGGCAAATGAGCGTGCCTGCGTGTATTGCAAAGCAGTTTTTTTCAATTACTTTTGATTAGCAGGCAGGTATAGTGTATGCTGATGTACATGTAAAATGCAGCGCTTGCAGATGTATGCTGATGCTAGTGACCAGGCTGTGATGCATGGTTCATCATGTGGCACAGACGAGGCCGGAATGCCCAGATGACTCATCGGAGGGTCTTGCATCCAGAATCCTTTCCGGTTTTCCCGCTATTCATCACCTCGATGCCGCGCATGCGTGTCAACGCTCCCATGGCGCTCGCATGCTCTATGTCGCGATATCCAGGATCTCTTGTCCTGCCGCAAGCCTCTACAGGGCCTCATACTGCCTCATGCACAACATGCTGTCGACATGGCAGACACTTTTTTCCGTTTGGACGCTGACGCATGTTGCACAGACGACATCAAGACACATTACGCATTCCAGAATTTCAGTGGTACGTAATGACTGCACCATGGCGTCGCGCATGCTCGGCCTGTATCCGGCTGTTACAGTACTCTCGCTGACTGCAGCAACTGCAAGCTGGCGGCAGCTTCGAACCCAAACACGACTCTGCGGTTCCTTCATCACATCAGGTAAGGCTCCCGTGCAGACGCGCGCTCAAAAGGCTCCGATGTTCCATCGTCGTCAACAGTTGGCCAAGCGACAGAGCTTAGGTCACCTGAAGCATCTGCACTCACAGCAACAACAAGATGAATGCACACATCATCACGCAGATCATGCTGACAGGTCACTGCATTCAAATCTAACAGGCTTGGAGTATCTGTTTTGGTGTGCAGTGTGCTGGCAGAGGCCACTATGGGCTTTCGTGCACTTTCTACAACCTGGTCTTATGGCAGAAGCAGTTCTACTACATCAGCACAGGTTGTATGTGATGCCATGGGATCATTCCAAACGCATACATGCATTGTCACAGAGTGTTCACAGCTTTGCAGCTCCCATGCAATTTGACCCTCCTGTTGACCTGGCTTGATCAGATGCAGTGCTCCAAACTTCAGCCTGTCAACGTCCTGTTGAACATGACTACCTCTATTTGATCATACTCTGCACGCCTCACACTTTAAAGTGATTGAGCTGCATGCTGCAGCAAGATAGCATCAGCTTGTGCTCCATGCTTGTCACCATTTGCATGCAGTGTAACATATGCCTTTGCCATGCTGCAGAGGACATAAACATACCAGAGGTCAGAGAGGGATGGCACATGTGGTGGCACCCGTATGGCAAGGCCATGCTGCCAGAACACATCACAGTCGTCCACCCTTCTTCTTTACCCTGGGCTTCAGACAGCCACACAACGTATTTAGATCAAGCCCTGATCTACAACTGGCTTGACCAAGCCAACATGTACCATGTGATGATGGAAACTGGGAACTTCATCTATGCCACAGCGTGCAAGCTGCTGGGTGCCTGCACACATGCTACCAGTCACTATCAGATCTTGTCAACGGTGAGCAACAAACACAAGCTGAGTAACTGTCATGCCAGATGTAATGAGGCTGCTGCCAGCTCTTACATTTCCAGCATCATTTGTTCAGAAACTGTCAGCGTAAAGCCCGGCTTTCATTCAAACTTCAGCCTTGGTTTCAGGTCAATGCATGCATTACGATAATGCCTCCATCATGCAATGTTATGGTATGCTATAGAGATGCTGGCTATGACATTCAGTGTCTGCTTGGCTGCTGCAAATCTAGCGTGTGCTTCACTGTTGGCTCAGCTGTTGTCAATCCGTAATATATGTCACAGACCTGATCAAATGATACCTGCTACAAGGCTGTACTCAGCTGAGCTCACAGGTTTGACGTGACCAGGAGCAGGACAGATGCATGACATGCCATTAGACAATGCACTGCCAAACAGCATTGTCCTGTTCATCGCTGCATGCTGTGCATGCTAAGCTGCGCGCATGCTGTGATGCAGGGCTACTTTCGCTATGGTGAAGATGAGGGCTTGCCAGCTGGGCACGAATCCCTGAAATGTTTATCCAGCAAGCTGCCTCGCTGGATTGGTGATGCGCACTGGGATGACAAGGTCAGCCAAGGAGTTCAAGGATTATGTATCTGACATTCAGACTGGCTGTTTGACTTCATCTGCTGCTTGTGAATGTAACATCAGTGACACTGCACTGTTATGGAGTTTGACTTAAAAGTAGGTAAAAAAAATTCAGGGTGCCTGCATTGAGCATGCATTATGACAAGGTGCACAGCCTATTCAACCATCATGATCAGACTCCGGGACAGACTCGAACTTGTAATCCCCCAGTGCGACGACAGCAATTACATTGACAACTGGTTACTGATGTCCAGTCAATGCATCGTGCGCAACATGCACTATGCATTGCAGAGGGCTCTCAGGATGTCTCCTGGTTGAGCATGCCACTGTTACCTCTGTGGTGGACATCCCTGCAGGTAGTAATGATTGGCAAGACGGCAGTAGGCATAGGCGTGCAGTGTGAGGATCCCAAATGTGAATGGGACTCAGTCCCCTTCATGCAGAGGAATTACACTTCAGGTCATCGCCAGCTCATGCTTGACTGCCTTGGAGTCAATGAGGTGGTGGCAGTGCCATCTCAGCAGGAGACCCATGTGACCATTGTGCAGCGGCGGCTGACAAGTGGCAGGGCCATGTTGAACATGCTGGAGGTGCAAGAAGGTATAGAGGGTACTGGGGCTGATGTCCACATTATGAGCCTGGAAGGTTTGGTCTCTTGCTTCCTTGCTGTCTTTACGGCAGAGGATTGATGGATTGATTGATTGATTGATTTTCACCTGTGCCAGCCTCTGCTCTCGCATTAGCCAGGTAGGTAACAGGTATGCCTCACCCCGATTCCGAAGGCCATACAGCAGGCTAAGGATTACGGCAGAAGATGGTGTGAGCACATGTCATGATTGTCCGACAGATGGTCATTTCTCATATGGTCTTGCATTCAGATTGCCTCTGAGGTGTTGATCTCTCAATACACAGCTTCCCATCTTACGCGGTTGTCTTCATGCCTACATTCTGCTCACACACTGCAGCAGCGGTAGTGGGCAGAGGTTTTCTGCCTCGCAAATGCGTCTATGGCACTCGCTCTGTCAGTGCACACCCCTTGGGTGCAATAAGTGTCTCGTGTTAGTGCATGCTGGCTCACAGGACTAGGGTTTAGGCAAACCTAGTAGGTACCTGGCAAGAACAATTAGCTGGAACGCCTGTAAATTATTATTATAATTATATGCAGCAGCGGCGCAAGTTTGAAGCAATCTGGTGAGCTCTTTGTCAGTACACCTTGACTGGCCATGTGACCCTACTACTGCAGCAGATCAACACCCTGCTTGCTGATGATATGCATCTTGATGTCATGCTTATTGATGACACTTTGATGATATGCACATGGCTGAAGCATGCCCTTTGGTATGCAGGGAAGACCCTGAAGCAGCAGGCTGAGGCCCTGGCTAGTTCCCATATTTACATTCTGATTCACGGAGCTGCTATGGCCTTGTATATGTTTCTGCCCAAGCATGCAGCCATCATAGAGGTACCATCTATCCTGATAATGACCTTTGCAATTTCAAAATGCTGTTTGTCAGTGTGCACGCTGTATCTTTGCTGCTTTTGTGGGCTTTTCTTGTGTATATGTGTCCTTTGTATGTTTGGAGAGTTTGTCTTCTGCAGTGCACTGGTTTTCACCACACAGATGATGACTTGAGAGATGTTTTGCACAGCTCAACGAAGTGTTTGCAAATGTCACAATAACAATGGAGTGCTGTGACAAGCTTATGCCTGCTGTGCTGTGCTGTGCTGTGCTGTGCTGTGCTGTGCTGTGCTGTGCTGTGCTGTGCTGTGCTGTGCTGTGCTGTGCTGTGCTGTGCTGGGACCATTTGACATGCAGAAGGTCACTGTTGCCTTGCAGATGCAGCACTACTATGCATATTCAGCAAGCTTCCCTGCAAACCTGTATCAGAGGACTGTTGCCATGTATGACCTGGACTATCATCATGAGGTCTACATTTCTCCAAGGGCCCAAGACATATCCCTGCAACAAGAAAGAGTCCTGGTACAGGATGCACCTAGCTGAGTAGCTAATCATGTTGCGCTGCCATGAGCCTTGAGTCATCAGCCTGACATCTCTAGCACTGCACAGCACTGCCTGTATCTTTGGTCAGGTGGAAGATGATACCATGAAATGCGCAATCTTGGCATGCAAGCTTGACACTCAGTACAACTTCTGCTTGCAGACTCTCAGCGTGTAGCACTTTGCGTTACGAGGAATGATGGGCTGTACAAGCAGTGTTGACCGTGTTTGGTTGCTGCCTGTTTTGCAGAGTGACACTGTGTACCAAAATTTGACTGCTGAGCAGCAGCTGCTGTTGTGGGAGCAAGGTGTATGTCCAGGCAATGAGGTATGCATGATTCCTAAGCAATGCTTGCATTGGTTTGTTGTGATCACTGGACCCGGTATTGGTGTCTGCCTATGCTTCAGCATTGCTGACAGACTGCAACTTTTCTCATGCAAAGGCATGGGCAACATTCAGCATCGCACTTTGAGCCAGGGTAGCCGCATGTGCATGCCAAACCACCTGCACCAAATCAGTCTCCAAGATGTATAGTATTTGGACACTGCAGAGTCATGTTGCAATGCATCACATTGTTCATCTAGCTCAATCAGTAAAATATTGCTTCATGGCAGCAACAGCAACATGCGGGAACAAAGCAAGTGTAGCACCAAAGTGTGAGTCTGTTCATGGTGCGCAGGATGATCTGATGACTCATTGCGTGACTAAGTGGATTTTCACAGCTAACATGGTCGTGGATCTTGATGAGCTAAAGCGGGTGTACCTGAACAGCTGGCAGTCTCTGCCCACAGGAAGCTTGCTGACATCAAGCCAATGACACACAGTCATTGTTCAGACATCAAAGGTTTGTTCTGATTGGTCAGAGCTGTGCAGCAGCCACAACCAAAAGCTACTCTGATAGTGTGTGGTGCTTGTATTAGCCTCAGCAGCAGCAGCAGCAGCAGCAGCAGCAGCAGCAGCAGCAGCAGCAGCAGCAGCAGCAGCAGCAGCAGCAGCAGCAGCAGGAGGAATCTATGCTTCGAGATTGTGCAAGCAGTGGTGTCAGCAGCAGCAACAGCAGCAGGATTAGCTGCTTGAGTATCCAGGCAGGATAATAAACCAGTATGCTTTCATAGGCATAGGACTATAGCAGCCCCTGACGCTTGGCCGCAAAAGCAGCTGCAGTGTAGATTTTGAAAGGTGCCTTGTGTGATAAACGTGCTGTTGTTGAATGTGTGAGTCCTGTTTTCTGCCTGCTTGATAGGTCATTGTCTTGTGCAGTATAGCCAGTCAGTGACAGCTGGGCCCTGTACGGTCTCAGCACTGTCCGCACACAACTGGGATGCCGGCCAAAAGCTTGAGCATAGAAGTGATTGTGCCCCTTGACAAGTCAAGACATGATGTGTCTCATTGATGCAACTCATGTATGAAGTAGCGCATGAAATCTACACATACAAGGCGTTCTTGCATGTGCGTGACAAGCCATGACACTGTAAAAGCGTTTAGTTTGAAACAAATCCAGACAGCCTGCTGAGAAGCTGATGACTAGAGATCTCCAGATTGTAGCTTGTCAAGGGAGATTTCATAAACGAGCACTTGTTACACACTGGAAGTTGTAGTGCCCTGACAGCTTACCCTGGGCGGCTGCGACCAAGAAATGAGCTGGCGCTTTGCTTGTGATGCAGCAGCTGTGACACCCATCCCATGCTGAAACACAGTGGATCAAGCAGTGCGGACTCCTCGAATGGCAGAGAGAGCTGATGCACATATGTACAACAATGACACACAATCAGAAGTAGTCTTACTGGAACTTCTTACAGGGCACGATGTGTGTAGTCTCTGGTATGGCATGGTGTCTTTACCCAAAAGCTGTTTCAGACACAGCTTCAAGCATACAACGGCAGGCACCTCTCGAAAAGCCAGCATATACAGGTGAACCACAACATCAGCACAACTGTCAACTGAGCAAGGACCAAAATTTGCAACTGCCTCTGCCTCTGGCACAGTCTGCAGGCAGCAGCACCACTTACTTTCATAGGCTCTTTTGGCCCAGCACAGTTATGAACTACTACTGCAAGATCAACCCATGATATACATGCACTTGCGACTGAGGTGATGATCTACAGAGCCGAACTGCTGTGACACCTCTCCTCACAACCGTGGAAGGTTGTTCCAAAACTGCTTGATGTTGACTTCTCTGTTACTGTGAGGACTACAGCTCTGTGAAGGGGGCACTTTCAAACCTCAGGTCCTGACTAGCAAACATCCTCCAGCCTTTAAGCCAGTTTTGAAACTACATCACCCACTGCTTGCACTGCCTGTGCATAGGCTTCCTGTAGCTTGCTGTTATTCTTCTTCCTGGCACTGAAGTCCAACTGCATCAACACTCATCGTCAGCAGCTTGTTTTCATGCGGCTTGACGGTCAAGTCAGGAGCCAACTGCCAAGAAAGGCACAAGCATAACAAGCTGTGAAGCTGCAGGCTTCAAAGAGTGGTCATGACTGGACACTGCAGCATTGCTCAAAACAGCCTGTAACAGAGACGCATGATGCATGTTTGTGGCAAGCTGCAAATCCTTTGGGGGCGGTGCTTGCGGCTGTGTAATGTGTGCAGGGTTGTACGTGTCACAAAGTATCACGACTTTACAGGCCATTGTATCACATAGTGCTGGACCTGAGAGTATGACGTGTATGCACCAAGCTGTGCATGATCACAAGACTGTTAATGCATACTCAGTTTACGCATATTCAGTATCCTTGACAGCATGTGATGCAAGCAAGGCTTACTTCTGCCAGTGAGTCCATTGCAGCCTTCTGCAGCTGCTGGAACTGCTTACGAGAGGATTTGTCACCCTGGGCTTGAGCCACCTTGTTCAGGTCAAAGCTGCATGGACACACACCTCCTCAGCATCTTGTGCTGTCAAGGAGACAAAGCGGCCAGTGGGGTATTGGACTGCTCAGCTGAGGCTGACTGACTGTGCTTAGACAGCTGCGCAACATCAGGCACAGATGATTGCAAGCATATGCACAGTGTTTGGTAAGCAAGCATGCACATGCAAGGATGTTGCAGGCACTTTCAGCATTGTTCAAAAATTCTTGAGAAAAGCTAGGGGTGCTCACTTGAGTGTGCCTAGTTGATGACGGATGTCTGCAGAAACACGTGGGTAAGCCTTGGCATCTACAGCCTTCTTCACATCACTCTGCATCACACACACACACAATTCAGGCTAACAAGGAAAGGGTTGCAATACATTCTGATGACAGCTGACAAGTCATGTGTGAACACCTGTGCAAGCAATATCTCTGTACCTGAAGTCTGGCAAACGATTCCTTTGCCCTTGATTTGTGCTCTTCCAGTGACAGGTTGGACTGTCCTCCTTGCATCGAGAACCTGTTCTTATAGTCTTCGGTGTCGCTGCGGGCCTGGTCAAGACTGTCCAGCGCGTCTGCAGCCAGGCAGGTATCATGTTTGTGGAGTACATTGTTGCCTCAGGTTCGTGATACGCAGTTCAACACTTGCTGCATGCCTGATCATTATGACACGAGCCAGCGATGATACGCGTACATTATGACGGGTTTAGACGATGTGACAGCGGCACATAAAAGTATGATGGCGGACGCTGCAGCTTCATGGGACTTTACACACCTTTGGCGCGACGAAAGTCTCCGAGATCAACCGCTTGGGCAGTCTGTGTAGAGACAAGCAGCGGCAAGGCCAACAAGAACCCCAAAGACTCCCTGCGTGTAGTGTGTTTTGGTGCTGGCTGCAGCGCGGCCCTGCATAGCAGCTTACTGCTGCGTGCGCAGCCTCGTGGTGTCACTGTCACAGTCGAGCTAATGGGCGTTGATATTCTGCAGTGCTTGCTAGTAAGCGCCATCGTTGCAATGAACTGAGGTTGATGGCAGGACAAGATTGTGGAATGGCTACAGAGGCGACAACGAGCTGCCTGTTCAGATAGCTGGTACAACTTCACACCAAATCGTCGCGAGATCAAAAGTCTATCCCGCGCTAGATCTGGCATGCTCAGTTACTGAGTCAGCTGCCACTGGCCTGCTGAGCCTGCCAGTCTGGATTGTCCGTCACGTTTGCTTACGACCTCAGCGGGTTCCAGCCACGCTTGTTCTGCTTAGTGGTACAGCAGAGATGCGGCGTTAGCCTGCTAGATGCAGCTCTGTCCAAGCAAGGCACTGCATGCACTTCCCAGGTCCTTAAGCGTTCGGGGTGTCACGCTGACTGAGCATAAGCTGATCAAATCTCGACATCAGCATGCATCAGTCATACGCCACCAGTGATGCGGTACGTGGCTAGATCCAAATCACGTAGGTCGTTCAGCGTGTTCAGCTGATCACAGTGTTGAATTCTGATCAGGTTATCAAGCCTCTTCAGGGGTACAATTGCCCGGTGTGGAAGCAAGTTGCCTTTGCGGTGTCTGTGACTGCTACATTGGGTGCGTCATGGCTGCTTGCGAACTTCTGGCCAACCTTGATGATCTTACTGAGGCTTCAAGCTTGCTCAGTCACCCAGGCATCTTATGTGAAGTTTCAGGTGACACAAATTCAGAGCATAGCCAATGTGCCTGACAGTAAGCAATCGTGAAGTGTAACGTCTGACCTGATTCTGCAGTTGGAGAACAAACAAGTGCTGTTGCTCAGGGTGTTCACAGCAGTGTATGGAAGCTCAGCACCTGCCTCTGGACTCAAGCAGGTGATGCCGAGTTATTTGTATGCCTGCTGAACATGCTGTACATTATGTGTTAGAAGACAGAAAGGCAATGTACGAATCCTTTCTTGTGAGTGCAGAGCAGCTATTGACAGTTTCCCCCATGCTGCTAGGGTCCTGGATCATCAGTGAGCCAATATGTCCATCTGTTTGGCTTCTGGTACAGCTACAATCAAGGGTCAAACACATTTGTGAGGGTGCCAAGGATGCCAGCTGACCTTCATGAACAGCTGGAGAGAGCTTTACCCGCACTGATCGCTACTGAGACAGGTGCTTCCAGATCTTGCGTGTTAGCATGCTGTGTGCAGTACCTGCTGACAAATCCTCAACCTACAGATTGCAGGCGTTGATTGTAAGTGTGTTGCGTGTCAGATCGTACCTCAGTGCAACATGTGCCAACTAGGCAGTAATGCAAAACCATGTTTGCCATTGTGTAGAGCACTTGCACTCATGATGATTGGCAAACCTGGCTGTACACTTTGGACTGATCGTAGTCACGCACTTGCATCACAGCAAATGGCAGATGCATCGAGTTGGATTGCTGTCTCAGAATTGAGTGGCTGATGGAAGGCTGCATCAACTTGTACACTCAAGATGATTTGTCTGAGGCCGCATGTTATGTTTCTGAGTCTGAATGCTCACTAGTTTGTGGTGCTGCCTTCAGGTGGCGAATGGGCAGACTTCAATCCAGCGAACACCTGGCCTCGTAGGCAGCGCGTCTTGACATATGGCAGCAACAAACTTCACATTCCAAAGCCCAGCTTTACCCAAGTGATGTGGATAGAATTGAAAAACCCCCTCATCATGCTTCCAGTAAGATGATGAAGTTGCTCCAATTGCTCATGAAGCGTGCTTGCTTTCAAACTGACATCAAGACATGTTGGCTGCGCACAAGCCATCATGCTCTGATCTGGATTGGCTGAGCAACTTTAGCCCACAGAGACCTGTCAAAGGGGTCGTCGCATTTGCATGACAGCCAGGCACCATGACTGTCTAGGCATGACGCATACAAGCTGCATAATTGCAGCATCATAGCCACTGTTGATTTATGACCCAGTGTACATTTGATGTCGCCTACTGCAGTCTTTGTACGCCTTAAAAGTTGCAAGACAAAGACTGATGAGCACTGCTGTCCTACAGGCCTTGGAGATGGGGTTGTGGATGTGGAGTTTTGCATACTATGTGTACCCTGCTGTCTTGCTAGGCATCATGCTCATTGGCACTATCATCTCTGGCAATGCTGTCTACCAACAACGCAAGAGGCTGACAGCAGCTTTCTCCAAGTACCACTTGATACCCATTGTGCGCAAAGGGTATGTGCGAGCAGCATCTGCGAGACAGCTCATACCCGGAGATGTGGTAGTGGTCCTGCCAGGATTGGCGGTCTGTGATATGGTACTGCTGAGAGGCAACTGTCTTGTAGAGGAAGCTGCGCTGACAGGCGAGGTAGGCCGCTTAGCCATCTAGCATGCTTAATGACTTCTGCACAACAAAGCCTGCCATCTGTTTCTGTCGCCATTGCAGTGATGGTGCTGTCTTAACGCTGTCATGCAAATTGTTCCTTTCAGCTGCAATGGCTTATAAGGGTATTCACAGCAGCTTTTTGGGAGCCTGCAGGCTCTTCAAACGCGCAAGGTTCCATTTGTACCTGCTCAGTTCCCAGGTGTCAAGTATGACCCAGATGTCCACAGGTCGTCTACAGTAGCAGCGGGATCTATTATTCAGCAGGTACACTGCTCACAGCTGCTGTGCACGGAAACCCACAGTCGCAAATCACAACTTGCATCAACTCACCACCTGATGGATCTCTGTGCTTGCCGTTTGTGCATACCCCAAGCCTCCCTGTCTTGCCCCAGCAAAGCATGATATCAGCTTGCAGGCTGCCATCTTGCATCAGTTATCTAATCAGCCTGGTTGGCAGGTGTGGAATGAGAAGGACGAACAAGATGAGGTTCTTGCCATGGTAGTGCGCACTGGACTTCACACCTTTGTTGGCCAAATGCTCACACCTCTTGTTCACCGCCACTGGGCCCCAAGGCAGCCACAATTGAGAACACCTTTGGGCTTGCTGCGCCAGGTATCTCTGCTCATGCTCATGTTGCCGACAGAACACATTCCGTGTAGGTGAGCTGGCCTAGTTTCAGTTATATTGCTTTTCTTGGTCATGAAGGCTCATGTGCAAACATCAGCTCTGCTGGGTTCCGCTACACTGCTGTAGTCAGGTGGTTCTGTGTACATCACAGCACACCGCAGAAATACCTACAGCTTGATGTGTGAACGTTGCACTTCCTTCCACACAGCAAGACTGCGTCGCATCATCTGACTAAAGCGTTCTTTGCAGGATGTACTCAAGTTCTTCCTCCTGTCCGGCCTGGTCCAGCTACTCATCTACCTAGTGTTGGTCCCTACATTTGTGCGCTCCCATTTATCAGCAAAGAGCGCTCTTCTGCAGCTCATGGTATCAGTGCTTAACACAGCAGAGCCTCTGCTGCCTGCCAGCGTGGTGTTCATCAGAGTCATGGCCTTTGTGCGCCTGAAGAAGCAGCATATACTTGTGTCTGATCAACAAAAAATGATGATTGCTGGTCATCTAGATGTGGTTCTTTTTGACAAGACAGGCACATTGACAGCTGATCAGGCAAGTGTCTGCTTGGACTCTTGACTACTGTCCACCTTCAACAGCTTAAACCGCAGGCATTGCAACTGGCCAACCCACAAGCTTGGGCAGCATGAATGGTGTTGCCCCGCATATGTCAGTCGTGTACAAGCATGCGCAACCCCCAACCATTCATGCTTTTTCGCTTTATGTGCAGGGCAAGCTACATGGCATAATCAGCTGTGAGTCAGGCAAGATGGAAGGCCTTAAATCTGACCCTATCGCATGGAGCACTGACGTCAAAAAGCTCATTGCGCTATGTCATGGTCTGGTACCGCTGTCAAAAGGCAAGGTGGTTGGGCGTGTTGATGAGCAAAAGGCTTTTGCTTGTGTGGAAGCTGCCTTTTTGGTAAGTCTCGCACTGCACATGTGCCTTGGTAGCAAATGTTGTTGGCTTTAGTGTTGACTCAAGGACATGCTCCTTGCACATCCCCAGTTTGTACTACATTGCAAATGTCATGCTTGGCACAACTGACATGATATATCCAGGCAGCCATATAGTGAAGAGGTAAGTCTGTTACTTATATACCAACACCCACAGCTGTGAGCGGCTTACTAGAGTATGTCAGTATCAACTCCAGCAGAGCTTCTGCAGTGCACGGCTCAACTTATAGACATTCCATTCTGAGCTGCACGCAGATCAGATGCACCTCAATCTTGCACTTCTCAGCTCAGGCGTACTCCTTTTACCTGCAGGATCAGCATACTCTGTTTCAAAACCCACAAAGTCTTGTATGCTTCTGCATTCACTTGGCTTTGGCTGCAGGCTAGAAGCACAGTGTGTTTACCCCTGGGGGTGGGCAAGGCTCAGTCCACAAAGACAGTCAAGCTTGAGATTCTGCACCGCTTTGAGTATGACAGCAGGATGCTGATGTCAGGGGTCATCGCCAAGGCTGATACCTCAAAGTCTGAGCGAGCTCAAGTGCTGATCAAGGGTGCCCCATACGAAGTCTCTCAGCTGGCTGACCCTGATACCGTGCCTAAAGACTGGGCCCAGGTCAAATGCACTCATCGTATCCTCATAAAAAGTCTGCATGATGTCTTAGCTCACAAGTCACCTGTGTTTACCTTATTGCACACAGGCTTAGGACAGAGGACTTGCTGCTCATGAATGACAGAGCATGCAATGATGTGTTGCCCTTTCTGTGTTGAACAAACCTCTCAAGCAAGACGCCTGCTCGCTCATGCTTGTGCACAAGCAACTGCTTTGTCTGGTCAGAAATCCACTGCTAAACACAGCTCTGCAATGAACCAGTTGGCACACAAAACATTGCTTGATAAGCATACGCCAATGCTATTGACATATGCAGCAATCACTTGCAGGCTGTTTGCTACTGGACAGCGCTTGGCTACAGAGTGCTAGGCATGATAACAGGCCGGGTCCTGGCTGAATCTAGACAGGACCTTAGCAAACTGAATCTTGTGAATATCACACAGCATACGTATGGCATGCGTCTTCTGGGCTTTGCAGTGATTAGCAACCCCCTACGGAGCGACGCAACTGCTGCCATCACTGAGCTGCAAGATAGGTAACCCAGTTGCTCGTCCTACAATTACACATGACAATGGCTGCTGGGTTCCAGGTACATGTATGGATGTACTCGCTAGGCTGCCTCCCAAATTAGCTCAATGATCAGTTGCCAAGGCTCAACAGATTGGCCAGCATGACGGCGCACCCATATGCACAATACTAAGCCTTATCCAACATCTTGTGCATCTGTGTGGAATAGCTCTGCTGTAACGTGCCGAAGATGACCTGAAGTGTTGACAGCCAGAGGTGTCCTGGCAGCACAGTTGAGTCTGAAAAGCCTGCCTGTGCTTGCAGGGGGCGCCTGCATACCATCATGGTGACAGGCGACCACTACCTCACTGCCACAGCAGTGGCACAGGCCACTGGCATGCTCAACTTCAAGCGCAAGCACATCCTCATTGCAGAGCCAGATGCCGTTTTCATCCGTGAACAGACAGCCTACCTTCCATCAGTGTCAAGCATTGCTGCTGTGCCCCCTCAGCCGCTGGATCGGTATGGGCAGCCTATACGCACCAAATCAGCATTGCCAGTGGACATGGCATTATTGGCAGACTTTGCTGCTGCTGAGGTCAGCCGCAGCAGGTCCAAATCTTTGAACAAGATAGACGCGTCTGGTGCTGGACAAGCACTCAGCAGAGAACCACGCGGTAGATTTAGCTCCAAGCCTTTGGTTGCAAAACCAGCCTTACCATCAGGCATCTCAGAGCAAGCAATTGTCACAGGGTTATTGCAAAGTACCTCCAAGTCCAGTCAGCAGCCTGCTGAGACCACCAATCAATCAGTTCCAATCCCAACTCAAGCAGGGTCCAGTCAGTCCAAGCCAGTACAGATGGAACTAGCCTCAACTACCTTAGCACATGCTCAGTCATCTGAGCCATTTTTGTTTGACCAACTTGCAGCTCCTTCCAATGATGACTCCTTCAACCTAGACCAAGCAAGTCCAACAGACTCCTTCAACCTAGACCAAGCAAGTCCAACAGACGCAGCACATGACAGATGCTCAATCCATGATGCCTTGTCCTTTGTCTTGGCAGAAGAAGGTCAGCTGATGCCCTTGACCAAAAGCAGCGCAATGACCCTCATAGCAGAAGGACATCAATGCATCATCACTGGCCCTGTGTTTGAGTACCTGCTGCAGCGTGCTGAGCCAGTGTTTTTGGAAACTGTGCTGAGCAATGTGGCTGTGTGTGCGCGAATGAGGTCGCACCAGAAGGCTCAGTTGGTGCAGCTGCTTGGGGCACATGGCTTGGCCTATTCAAGCACTCGCCGCTTCAAGGTAGACGCAAAGCTTCTTTCATTTTCTGTGCAGGCATGTGTGTGTAGATCTCGTTGCCAATGCCTTATGCAACCTTGCCAGTGGTCAGTGATTGAAAGGTCATATCATGCATTTCTACCATTTCACTATATTATACCAGTATTGACACAAGCTCTGAATGAAAGATGCACCCAAGCTGATCAATAAGAATCAGGTGCCTGGTATGCCGCAACAGATTTCTTATATGTACCTTATCACTTGTTTTCTGTGGGCTTCTCATCTTGCTGTGACCCTCAGGGGATGGGACATGTGGTTGGGTACTGCGGCGATGGAGTCAATGATGTTCCAGCCTTGCAAGCTGCTGACGTGGGTTTAGCTGTGGGTGCCTCCCATGCAGTTGTAGCTGCGCCTGTGGTGTCCCCATCAGGATCTGTCATAGGTAAACCATGTCCACAGAGTCAGCACAGAGCATGACTGCCAATGAAACCCTGAGTGTCAATGCAACAGTGAGCACCTGCCAAGTTATTGCCTGGCCAGCATCATACCTTGATTAGGTTTTATGAAGCCCATTTGTCATTTTTGTGCCCAAGCATCTGGCAAACACTATCTCAAAGCATGTGTCTCGAATGGATGGCATTGCGTATGTCTAGCTTGCAAGTGAACGTGCACTTGGGTCCGCGCCGATGCTGAGACTGGTGTTATTGTTTGATGCTTTTGCAGCAATCTGTACACTGATCCGAGAAGCAAGGTGTAGCCTGGTGATTGCTTTCACTCTATACAAGGTACACAGCTGGCAGTGAAGTGTCTGTTCAGTTGCACACCTTTACTGCCTTGTTTCCCTTTGTTTAATGACTGTGCCTGTCACGCTCACAGCTGGCAGTGACTATTGTACCTGCATGCCGAGTACGTCAGTCAGCCTTCTGCATCACAGCTGCAGGTTTGCAGCTGGAACAGTATCGCTCAACAATAATAATTCCTGTCAGAATGGTTGCAGCAAGAAATATATGTTGACTTGCAGTATCTGGTGCTGTTGGGCTTTGTGTTTGGTCTCATGGGCGCCATCATAAGCCTCATAGGCAGGTCTGCCATCACCAGTAATGGTGATCCGCACGGGGTGTCCATCCAACAACATCAGGTAAGCAGCCAAGCAACACAAGCGTGCAAGCATGGGCAAGTTTCAGTTGCAGGACGCCTGCACAGAAACATTGCCAGACAGCATCAAGGTCACTGAGCAGATTTTCCAGCCTGTGTCATCTTTCAACATATTCTCCTGAAAAGTTCATGGACAATGCCAGGCTTTCTCTTGTGCTGCATGTTCACATGGTGTGTAATCATTGAAATGTGCTGACTGTGTACTCGCTTTGTTGCGCAATCTGGACCCACACAAACTTGTGAAATCTTAGCTGACCACTGGCTATTGGCTGCTGTGCAGTATGACCTGGGACTCTATTTGTCCCTCTTTGTGAGTCTCGGGTTTGTTTGCATTCGTCCTTCACAACAGCTGCACCCTGTGAGGCCAGCACGCAGACTGGTCTCCCTTGTGGTGCTGGGGCCTGTGGCATTGTTTATGGCCCTTTACATCACGGGGCAGGGCATTGCTGTAGGCTTTCTGAGGCGGCAGTCTTGGTACCATCCCACAGAAAACCAGGTACGTGAGCCAATGTCTGGCATGTTCCGAGCTGTCCCCATGCTGCATGACCTGTCCAAGCCAAAAGGTCTGAGGGGCTCACCTATTGTCTTCTAACAGCTGAAACTCACACTGCCAATCACCATCAACTCCCATACACCGTCTCAATTACTGTCTACAATCACTTTGCAGAATCACAGCATCAGTTAGGCACATACAGAGCAAACTTGTGTGCTGCCTCGCAATCAGGCTCTGCATATACTTGGGACATGACATAGTACACTGCGTATGCTGTCATGCTCTGCTGCTGACATAGTACACAGACTGGACCAGGCTGCGCTGTGTGTTGCAGAAACCAGCAGTGGCAGTGGTTCTGGTGATAGGCACCTCGCAGCTCATGGGCCCAGCAGTCAGCTTCATCAATGACATGAAGCCCCATTGCCTAGGCCTCCGCCAGAATGCAGCGATTCCAGTGTTTATTGGTGTACTGATCCTCTTGGGAATAGTGTGGGTGCTGTATCCCCCAAGCTTTGGTGGGGACCTGCTGTTGCAGAATGAGCTGCCATTCAGGTTTAGGCTGATACTGGTGTGCTACATAGCTGTTTATGCAGTCGCAATGATAGTGATGCTGCAACTGCTGCGGCGCTACATTGCGCACTATCAGGCAGGTCATGTCAAGAAGCTGTCGGCTGGTGTCTATGTTCCCATGAGCACAGACATGATCCGGGCTCCTGTAGGTCGCAAATCATTTGATGGGCGTGATACAGTCCTCAGAAGTACAGCATCAACTGACGTGGGAGACTGGCTGAGGCGCACAGCTTCAGCTGTTGCTGATCTGACTGCTCTGTTGCCTGGGCAAAGGCCAAGTAACAGGGTACATCAGGATGTAGAGCAATTGCCCCTGTGATCTCTGGGGTTCTGTAAGACGGACACACAATGAACATGACTGAGACCTGCATGTCATGGTTGTGATGTCCACTAGTATGATGTTTGCCAGCTAGCTAGCTATAGCAGTGTCTTTCTGACTGTCGTTCCCCCATGTGAGTGCTGTCATGTGTCTGTCATATATGCCTGCTTTGGTTGGGTCTGACCAGCTTGTACAACTGGCTCATGTTATCCAGCCTTAAGAAGCATGGTGAATTGGTTTTGAGTTTGCGTTGACTCTATTCAGCTTGTGCAGCACATGATGCCTGTGAATTATGAAAACACCCAAACGTGCCTATTTATGCAGCAGTGATAGGTGTCGCTGCCGACCACTGAACAGGGCTACTCAACCTCATTGCATTGCAGCAAATTACAGTTGCCCATGTGAGTCTCCAAACAAACAATCCTCGTGAATGTGTTCGGACCAGTCTGTCAGTAATTCTCGATCTGCCTGGGGATTCGCGATTCGAGCAACGCTTAGTAAGCACATTCACGATGGTTCCGGAGCAGCAACAACTTTGAAGCCTGAGGTCACTTTGTTCACGCAACGACCAAAGGGTCTGCACAGTCATCGCAGGGACCCAAAAGCACTGAGTGCAACCTCACAAGTTGTGAGCCCGCCAGCAGACAGGGTCTTGTCAGCTCGTTAGGATGGACTATCACGTCAGCAAGATTCCGCAGTTGCTACCAGCAGACGCGGAAGCAGTGTTTGTGATCACAGGCGCAAATAGGGGGATCGGTCTCGAACAAGTGAGGCAGTTCATAGAGAAAACCAAGGTTCACGTCGTATGCACAGTCAGAAAGAGTTCGAAAATTGACCACCTACAATCGTTTGCGCAACAAGGACATTCAAAGCAGTTTTCAATAGTAGAGATGGACACCAGCGATGAAGCTAGCATCCAGGTATGCTACCGTACATATGCTCCACAGACTGCTGCTGCTGATGAATAGTACCTGCAACTAGCAACCTTGACTGGAATAAGCACATACAAACCCATCACTGCAGGCAGCTGCAGAGCAAGTCAGCAAGGCTCACCCTCAAGGCATTGACATGCTGTTGAACAATGCTGGCACACAAGAGTCTGTCACCAGAGCAATAGAAACGTGAGTGAAGGAGCAACCACTCAATCAGGCCATGCTGACGTTTTCAGAGGGATCAACATGTCAAAGCACTCCTACATAGTACGCCCTGTTGTAACCTCTTGTTCTGCGCAATGCATACAGCATTCAGCAAAATCTTCTACAGACCAGTGAAGATTCACCTGTTGATGCCTGTAGGTCTGGCAAAGACTATGCTGCTGTCCTTGCGGCAAATGTAGTAGGTGAGCAAATTTCATGTCACAAACAAGCAACATGCAAGCATTTGCCAAATTTGGCTGTTTTCCAAGTTGTCCACCTTCAATGTCTAGTGCTGAATTGCCAGCCTTGGTACATAGGCATCATGCTTTGTTCTGTAGGGCCGTTTTTGGTGACCAAACACTTCCTGCCCCTGTTCATGAAGAAGAAGACAAGGGTGATTGTCAACTCATCCTCCATTTGTGGGTCCATCAGTGCAACAGTCAAAGGGGGTATTGGGGGCGAGAACCCCCTAGCCAGCGTGCTGTTGCCTTACAACACTAGCAAGGCTGCTCTGAACATGCGTAAGCAGGCTCGTCTGAACATGTTTGCCACTGTCTGTGCATGCGTCACAATCTGACCTGCACAGGTTCCCCCCATTCTCAGTTGCAATGCAATGCAACGTTTGCCCATGTGGTACTTTACAGTCTTGCGATACAAGCAAAGCCGCCCTCGGCATCCTTGTCCAGCGCATTTGCAATTGTATGTCATGCCACATGCTGAAGTGTTGCTGCTCCAGCATGAGCCAGTTCAGAGTCTGCACCACCTCCCATCTCAGGCCTTGTAGTCTGAGCATCTGTGCATTCTTTCCATCTGCCTGCAACAGCGAGACTGCTTGTGCAAGCCTATCATGGACTGTGTGCATGAGGTGATCGACACCACAGCAGAGAAGTCCACTGCCAGCCATGTTGTGTCCACTACAATATCGAGTGTGCTGCATTGAGTTTACCACACAGAGTCTACTATGATGAGAAGATTGCAAAATCGAGTGACTGGGCTATCACACTCTGCAGCTGGACAGGCAGAAGGCTTGTTTACCTGATGCTCACCTGAGCTTGTTGTTGCAGAAACGGCGGTACTGGCTAATGATCTGAAGGAGGATGGTTTCACAATCGTCTCCCTTCATCCAGGTTCACCTCGCACTCACAGGCTCACTGCATCAGCTTTGATCTGCATGTTGAACTGCTTGAGACATATATGCATGAGATGAGACTACAGACATGAGAGAACATGCATGCTGGCTCTGCTGCCATTTCATGAGGGTCTGCTGCTCTGCAACTGCATTGTCTGGCAGCACATTTGCTGCAGCACAGTACTCTATGTGCTGCAGGGCAGCACCTTTGCTTGCCAGTACAACCGCCATTTCCATAGGTAACAGTCTGTTTTCCTCACAATACAGCTCAAACGTCATTTCAATGCATGATTTCAGGTTGGGTGAGGACAGACATGGGCAATGCAGCACAAGAATTTGGCGGCAAGAATGCTCCTCCTCTGGATGTACTGACGAGTGTTGCCGGCCAGCAGAAAGTAATCATGGGTCTCAGCCAAAAGCAGAACGGAATGTTCCTGAACTGGGATGGCACAAAGCTTGACTGGTAATGGATGTATCATATTCAGCAAAACTTTCAGCATATATTTTTGTTGTGTTCGGTAGACTATTGTATGCAGGTGGGACTAAGATTTGGTGAGGGCTCATTTGCCTTTGATGCCATGCCCTGATATATGTACAACAGTCAATGTGAGCACGTAAATTACCTTTTTATGTTTGGCCTGGCTGCATTTCCACCAGCTCAGCTGATGCAGCAATGATCAGCTGGGTTACTACAGAGTTTGACTATCTTACACTGTCCTACAATGAGCAGAGGCAAGTTTGTGCAACGACATTGCACAGCAGAAGCAAAGTTCACAGTGCATGAAGCCTAAAGTTGAGTGCATCCTGTTGTATTGCGCATGAGACAATGGAGCAGGTGATTCATTGAAGTCATGCATGATGAGTCGTCTAGAGTTTGTCTGATCTTGACTGCACACACTGTAACAAGCATGTGAAGAGAGCGTATTGTAGGGGTTAAAATTGCAGTCTGCGGATTGTGTTGTCTAAAACTCAGTTCAGTGCTGCACAGGATCGATGTTCTCATTGTACACAAACAGCTTGCTGTCCTCATCCCAATCTGTTGCTGCACGACATAAACAACGATCATATTCTGACTCGTCAAGAAACCGCACAGCAGATGGGCTGTAGTAAAATGCCCTTATTTCAATAACACTGGCTGGCATATGGCTGAAGTCAACTACAACTGGTCTGTTGCGTGACCTCCGGTCATCAACAGCCCACGAACCATCAGGATTCAGATCAATGATGATGTGGTCTGTTTTGTTGCCGTGAGAGTCTGCCAAGTACAGAACCATCTGACCCCTTAACCATTCCCTAGAGCACAGCAAAGTGTAGCATGTTTCAGCAGCTTGCAGCAAGTAAAACCGTGTCAACTTCTCGACAGTCATGAGGTGAAGAACAGCACATCGTACAGGAGGAGCTGCAGTGAGACAACGCAGCAGCTGTTCCTTGCCACTCTGAGCTGCAAAGGCTACAGGCTGGTTTGGGTCATCATATGGTGTTGCAGGTCTTGTCAGATATTGAACTAGACCAAATCCAGCCACAGTCTGTCCTGAGTCAAGTTTCCTCCACAATGCCGCTTGTGAATCTGTCTCGAAAATTCTGATGTCATACTTAGGAAAGGCATACCCGGTATGCGACATAACGACTATGCTTTCATCGAAACTGCCATCAGTCTCGAAGAAGTCTGTGGTCAGGTCCTGATCAGGCCCGTCCAAGAACCGAGGTCGCACGAAGTATGCTGTCAACCCACTGCGACAAGCATCGAAGACGGCTTTGGGCCTGTCAGCTAGCCACTGCAAGCTCCACAGCAGAAATAGCACGTCCTCGGTCTCTTCTAGGGAGGCGGACCACTTAGCGTACAGCCCCTTGCACGTCGTAAACAGCTTGCGCTGAGACGACACATCCAGATACACAGTAATGTGGTCGAGTATCTCTTTAGGCAGAGTGTGGATCATCGCAGTCTACTCTATCTTGTGTCCTGCACAGGTTGCTGTGCCGAGCGTCGCTTTATCCCGCAGCAGCTGATCGCACTCTGCCACACCTTGGATAAGTGTTGCAGTGGCACACTGCATAATATGAGGGCTTTCGATGACATGCTATCGCTTGTTCATGTCATTGTCAGGCTTGATCGCAACAGCATGTCAGTGCGAGCTTGTGCTTGCCTTTTGATGTGCCTATCTACTTTTTTTTTTTTTTGGTGACGTCTTCTTCGAAACCAGGGCATTACTTGGGGCACTTTCTTTGCAGACTATTTGCAGCTCGCTGCTTAGCATCCCGAGAAATGCCAGGTCCGGGTCTGCTATGCTGCATGCGAGCCTTTTAATGACTGATCTTACTATTGAATATTCAACCTGAGCCCCAACCTGAACGTGAGTCGCGCAGCATGCAAGTGGTGTCGCTGATCTCTCAGCCTGCAGGTCGATGTAACTCCCGCTGGTGGCGGGCTTCTTTGACCTGCGGGCACGTGGGTACAAGATCATCAGTGTCATGTTCATCCCGAAGGGTGGTACCTGTTCTGGCATCGGCGAAAGCTGTGCAGGCTCAAGATGCAGGTTCTGCTGATCAAGGTGCTATTGAGTAGCAATGACTTGCACAGCATGTTTCACATGTGTCCATCGGTAGCGGTTGTTGCTGCAGCACGTGAAGTGGGAAGTCTGATCCGCAGATGTCGACGAGGGCCTTTCAGATGAGTACAGTCAAGAGATGCAGCAAAGAATGGGTGGTGTATTGACCTACCGCCATGAGGATGGCATGAACTATAACGGCATCCTCGATGATCTGATAGTAGGCTCGTGCCCTCAAAAGGCAACAGATGTTGACAGGTGCTGCGTGTTCTGGACCTTACAATGAAAGTTTTTGTATGGCAGCCTACCAAGCAATGTCCAGCATGCCTTGTGCTCGCAGGCTTGCTGATGCTGGGGTAGGCACCATATTTTGTCTGCAGGAAGACTCTGACATGGCTTACTTTGATCTAGACATCAAGCCAATCATAGATCGCTGCAAACAGCGTGGTGACATCAAGCATGTTAGGTTTCCTGTCCGAGACTTTGATCCATTCAGCTTAAGACAAAGACTCCCTGAAGCTGTCGCCACTTTGGTCAAGGAAGCAGCCAGTGGCAGAGGAAAGCTTTACATTCACTGTACTGCAGGTCAGAAAAGATTATTGTACAGCATAAGCTTCTACCCGCACCTTGCTCACCTGACAACATGTCACCTTGCTCTGGTCCACAGCTCTGATGACTCTCTGCTTGCACAGCAACTGTTGTTGCTGACAGTTGGCTACGCTTTGCGCAGCTGTTCACAAACAGTACTCTTCATTATAGCAGAATGTGTCAAGTCTGACTGCATTACATGTGCAGCACAAATCCAGACTGATCACTGAACTATGCCCCTCTGGAGTATCACCAGGTGTTCCTCACAGAAGAAAGATGGCACTGAGCATGGCAGCAGACAGTCTTCACAAAACACTCAGCTGGTGTGAGCAATTGCCTCGAGACCGTGCAGTGTGACATGCAGGCATGGGCAGGGCTCCTGGAACTGCCCTGGCATACATGTACTGGTACAAGGGCTTTCAGCTCATGGATGCCCACAAGCACCTCACTGGCCTCAGAGCCTGCAATCCCAAGCTGACAGCCATCAGAGCTGCCACCTGTGACATCCTGTTTGATGGCAAAGGCACGGCGCCTGTCAGGATTGCCGTCCCAAGAAGCAAAGCTGGTACTGCTCAGCGTGTACAGGTTGGTCACCGTTCCCCTTCATGATGCAGACCATCACAACATTGTAACACTGGCTGTGATTGCCTGTGATTGTCAGAGCTAGACACAGCAGTGCTGAGGCTGATGCTGACCAGTGTGCAGGTCTGACATTATCACACACTGTCACAGAGTCTCAATGAGGGGACACTACTTGCAAACTTGCCTTGCCTTGAACAATCCTGTTTATTTTGAAACATAAGGACAACAGTGCTTGTATGCCATATGTAGCTTGCTGCTCATTCTCCAGCAAGCAGTGGCTGTACCTTGCAGTGATTGTCTGCTGTAGCACAGCTGCAGTCATTTAGATCTGTTTTGCTTGATGTGCTCCTTTACTCAGCATGCAGCTTGTCAAGCTCTTGTCTTCAAGCTGTGGCACACTCTGCAGCTAAATATCTGCTGCTGTCACAGGTGGCTGGGTTGGATGTGGGTTGGGGTCAGAGGCTAGACTTACAGCTGAATGCCAAGTCTCAGCGGTTTGAATTGGAACGCGAGCTGCCCGTTGGGAAATTTCCATACAAGTTCATCTTTGATGATGTCTGGACGTACTCAGCAGACCACCCCACGCTGCTGGATGGGGACAGCATCAACAACTATGTTGAGGTCATGGGCAACATCTCAAACCCTAAGATCAACGCAGCAAGAAAGAGGTTGCTGTCAGAAGAAGGCTTGATGGAGCAAGAGGAGAGAGAAACCATTATCAACTGGCTTGAGACATGTGACAGTGTGTAGAAAGGCTTGATGGCTTTATGCAGTTCAGCTTGACTGTAGACTACATTTGGCTTTGGCACTCTAAGATCTCTAGGCATTTCACAAAGCTCAGCAATCCGTGCATGCTTTTAGTTCTGGATCCAACAACTCAGAACTGACTGGCTTGAAAGCCTGGGTCTTGTCTTTCCAGCAAAAAGTGTTCACCATAGACAGCTGCTGCAGCTGGGCATTTAGTCAGGCATCAGCCTGCATTTGGTGAAGCGCCTCCACCCAGGTAGAGTACAACGGCCTCGGCGTTTGCACCTGTTTGTGCCAAACAATTGCATTGCTGACGCACACAATAGATAGATCCAGTGAAACATGAAAGCTGTGACAACCATGTAGTGTAGGTGACATGCGGTGCATACATTTAGTATACTTTGATGAACATGCTTGCGGAAATGCAAATACTGCAGGCTATAGGCTTGCATGCATGACGCACAGTATTTTAAGAACGAACACTGCAGTATCATGAATATATCTTCGTGAACAACCGATCAACATAATAACTTGGGAAGATGTCTGCCTAATACTACCTATCAAAATAATGGGTTTCTGTAAGTACCTTGGTGTAGCCCTGCATAATACGATCTCATAGGCAACAGCAGCTATGTTGCTTAACAACTAGGTTGCTGAGTCAATGTTGTGAACATGAGCAAGAAGCTGACATGCATATGCCTAGCAACATTTCAGTTGGCCAGATGCCTCTATCAGGCTGACAACGAAACAACTTTCCCATGTACGACAAATTGAGAGCTGCTAGACAGCGCCTTGAGCAAGCCATCCTTCAGCAGCTCTGTATGCTTGGTTGATGCCTGATCAACTCTGGCTAATGCCTTACTAACAAGCACCTTCTGCAAACTCTTCAGCTTCATCTGCTTCTGGTCAGTCTGCGTAGACACAAGGTGTGGGGACGAGGATTCACGTAGTCAAGTTGCAAGAAACGTATTGGCTCTGTGGCTACAGCAGATGCGCGCATGACCATCTTGCATGCTTGAACATGGTATAGTCCTTGCTGTACAAACACAAATCACTGCTGCGTCATGCAACACAATTGTGTATGGGCCTAGTGATACTCACCGATGCATACAGCTGTCCACACACCTGCACAGCCCAGCCAGCACAACACAGGCCAGACTATGTCCTTGTGACGCATTGTGCAAATTGTGCTCCAGTGGGTGCATGATGCCCATGTTACAACATGCATGTAACACTGACAAGAAACAATCACATGCCCAAAGACATGTGCCACTATATGTGTCATCACCTTCTGCAGCTCTGCCAAAGCCATCTTCTTCCACTTCATCTTGGGCAGATCATCCTGGCTCTCACTGACATGATCAGGCTGATCTTGGCTGACAGCCTGTGGCAAACCAGCAAGGACAGCGTCCTGTCTGGTGGCAGCTTGTTTAGGCTCAGGATCTTGAGAGACTCCATTTGCATCTTCATCAAACACAGTCTTGGAGCCCTCCCATTTTGCGCCAGCGACCTTGCCTGCAAGACCAAGGAACATCAGACACAGCGATGTGGGCCAATGACATGGCAAAAGACAAAAAACAATCATGCAGAGAGCTGTTGTTGGCGGTAAACCCCAGGTCAGCATGCAATGACAGCATGCTGGCACTCAGGCTAGTCATACATGTTGATGAAGTGCTTGGTTGAGCCACACTGATCCTCTGTTGTGGGTCTAAGATCCGACCAATGTCAGGAACAAAGCAGGTATGCAGATACATTCACAGACAACTGTATGCAAGCTGCCAAGGAGAGCGCGATGGGTGCTGAACTGAACTTGATGCACTAAAACTGACTGTGCCAGCTTTGTGTTGCAAGCATGTCACCTATGTGCGACTTTGTGCCGAGCCCCTTCTTGCCAGAGGTCTTCAGATTCTGAGCTGCCATGTACAAGTTAGCCTGGTCATCCTCATCAAACTGCTGCCGCTCTGATTGAGCCTTGTTCTGTTGCTGGTCAATGCCCTCTAAGCAACCGGCTGATGTGAACTTTTTAGCACCCCACCAACCGGCAGAGGGAGTTTGCACAAAAGGGACAGCTGGTGTTGTAGCTGTAAAGACTGGCTCAACCACTATACGCTTCTTGGTGACCACAGGGACGTCATCGGCTGCCTCAGCAGCTGCAGAGGCAGCTTCAGCTGAGCTTCCTGCCTGATAGTCAGTAGCTTCCTGCTTCCGCTTCTTGGAACTTTTGCCTTTCTTAGCTGTGACAGTAACAATGGCTGATTCAGCAGAAGGTGTTGCTGCTGCCGGAGGGTCACTTTTCGAGGGAGTCTTGCGCTTCTTGGACACCTTGACTGATACCACAGCGGGAGCAAGTTCTGCTTTGGCACATGCAAGTCCTAGTTTGGCAGCAGCCAAAGCTTCCTGTTGTCTGATCCTGGCTAGTTTTCCCTCCCTGCCGCCAAATCTGCCACCTCCAAACCAAGCCGGTTGTGCTGCTAGGTCTGCGGCTATCTGAAGCTCATGCTGTGCAGCACTGGACACAGTACCATCATTGTTGCGCACTGCTACTGTGACCTCATCTGCTGTGGAGACATCAGAGTCACTGTCACTGTCTGAGTCCTGCAACACACTGGGTCCTTGTGAACAGTTGATAGCAATGCATGGATGTCTGCATGCAGATGCTCTGACACCCTTCAGTGTGGTCAGCTGCACATGAAGCTGTAGACGGCAAGTCTCGTTGGACCGCTTGCAGGAAATGGAAGGCTACCTCATGATCTATGATATGTGCAGCTGCGTTGAACGCTCCCTCCCACCACTTGTCAGAGTTTGTGTGACTTCTGTTTGCTCCAACCTGCAGAGCCTGGCCCAGTCAAGCGGTGCACTGTGGCTGCAGGATTCGTCTGTATTATTGCATGATAAGGCAGAACAATCTTTACCCCGGCAGTGTCTTCTTTCTTCTTGACTTGAATTGCCTCGGCCACTCCGGTCTTGTTCTTGCCCAATCCCTCTCCTTTCTCCCAGCCCTGTTTCCGGAGCAGGCGCTCTCCAAAGCCGCCAAAGCCCGAGGCCTTGTGCACGCCAGACCCTGGTACGTATCCCGGCGGAAACTTCATTTCGCACTGCTAAGAGCTGACAGCGGCGACGAGGCAGTGCAGCAAAGCCGGCTTGAATGCCACATATCCATATCCATATCGATGGTCCCGGAGCACTGTGTAAAGTAATTATTACTCACCGTTTCAAACACAATTCGCGGTCTCGACACTGTGTCTATACTTGTAGCCGACGGGTTGCCGAAGTTTGACACCGACGCAGCAACTTGCTTGAAATGCGGGTTTTGTCTTGCGTGGCTAGCTTGCTGTGAGCAAAACGCAAATGCGGCGCACAGCCGTATCTGCACTGCTAGTGTTGTTGCTGGTGTCGGGTCCTTATGCGCCGCTCATTCGCGTCGTCGGCAAACGCTCAGCCTTCAGCGCAGCGACTACTGCGTCAAGCAAGCAGGATCTCACTCTACTGACGTATCATGGTTCCCTCGAAGTTGGTGCAGAGGCCCTGCAAGTACAGGTGTTGCTGCACGTCCTGGTCAAAGTGAAGCAACGAGCCGACGGGTCGTTCAAAGTGCGCACGGTAACTTATGCGGAGCGGCCCGAGCTTGCAGGCAAGCGCACCTGCATTCCTAGCGTAGCCTTGTCTCAGGCCGTGTTGTTGTTTGTGAGAGCTGTACAAAGCTTCATGGGCATGGGTGCTGCTGCGTAAAAGACCGCAAGTATTGCGAACACAAGTGCGGCCTTGACACACAGACCTCTTGTGCTTGCTGAAGTGACTTGCTTTGGACCGCACGACACAGCCTTGTGCTGCAGCATGCTGCTGTGTGTTGTCTGCCCTGTCACTCTATTTTTGCTGCATAAGCCATCTGGCTAGGAGATCTTGCTCACTCGCCTGCCTGCACAGCTCTGTGAAAGGGTACAGAAGCCATTCATGACTGCGGGATGCTCCTACACAAGCTAGTGCCACACAACATGCTGATGTATGTTTGCAGAGGGAGAAGAGTTTGCACCATCCCTCACAGAGTTATCGCTCACTCTAGAGCATGAAGATGGTGGTGCCTGGCAGCCACTGCATCTGGATGAGCTTGGTGTGCTCCAAGTTCAAGGCCCCTTTGTGCATGAAGCTTCAGTGCCTGAAAATGTTGCTGCATATGAGCTCCGCCTAAGAGTCATGGACTGGCCAATCTTCTACACTATCAGCCTCTCGAAACTTGCTGATCAGAACCTCTATGGACCTGTGCTGAAGGAAACTGGACCCTTCTCAAATGCCATTGTGATTGGTGACATTCATGGGGGCCATCCTACAACAGCAGCAAAGGTTCTGGCGACACACATGGCCCATCATTTTGCTCTGGGCTTTGATATGTATCTGCTGTATGTCCGTGGGTCAGATCTCAGCAACGCTGTGCAACAAAATCCTGTTACCTCTGGGTACCTTGATGAAGGCAGACTACACATTATTTCACTGGATGCGCTTCAGATCCCCCAGTATGATGTGGGATTTAGAGAATGGGCAGCTTATGATCCAACCAAGCTGATTGCATACAATCATGCTGCATTGACGCTGTGGGGAGAGCACTTTCACCTGAGTGTCCTGGATATTGATGAGATGTGGTCCTCAAAGGATGAAACCACAACTGTCAACTCCTGGTTTGATAGGTGTTTCCAGGGTTTTGATATCATTTCAGCTGGTAGGTTGGACATGATATGCAAGGATTGCCTGAAGCACAGTGAGTCAGAAATGCACCATTTTGAGAAGTATTGGGATGCTTCAGACCCTGTTGAGGTGTTGCAATCGTTTAGCCAGGTAGCAGGAGATAGCAGTGATCCTAAGTCTATTTTCAACCCTGACAAAGTTGGGCAGGTTTGGTTACACCAGCCATCTGGATTGCCTGGCAGCCAAACTGCACTTGTAGCAGTAAATGAAGACGAGTATGAATTGAAAGAAGACTGTGTATTTGTAGTCCACCTGCGTAACTTGTTTGAAAAGAGGATTGAGGACGCAGACACTACAGTAGACAGGCGGCACTGGTTAGTGCACAGACATAGGAACAACAGAAAGAGCCATGCAAGTAATGGTGTTATCAATGTATAGGTATATATGAATTCAGGCATCCCCGAAGTAGTACACTTATGAAGTACTTCTGATGTTGATCAAGTAATTTCCACGCTTTTGTGAGTGCATGTTTGCAAGGTCACTTCATTCCGCTAGGAAGAGAATTTACAGCTTCAGATGTTCAAGGGTTGTCAGTATATACTGGTATACGTATCCTGGTCAGAAGCACCAATATGTCGTGTCTAGACAGTCTGAAACAGCTATCGGAACAATTTCTATTTGCTCTTGAAGATGTCTACAGTGATCGATTTATGGACAGGCCATATTCCCAACGGAGTCCGAGGACAGTAGCACTGAGCAGCAACCCTGGCACATTGTAAAATGGGATCAGAAGTTGCCCTGCTAGAAACAGGGGACCAGAGCATCCCGAAAACTTCCCTCAGATGCAAACTTTGACTTCACATGGCACGACTGCCTTGCTGCCTTGCTGTCGGTACGTTTATGCGGCTAGCCCAGACTGCGTGCGGTTCTCGCGAAAGGATCTGTCTTACTGACGCCGGCGGATCCTGCATCCTTGAGAGATAACAAGCGATGGAGGTCGAGCCCATGTATTGTGCAGAGCAGGTAAGCTGAACTTGGAGTTGTCAAAATGCCACCGTTGCTATGAATCTTTGATATTTGATGGTACGCATGCGCCTACAGATCAAGGTGCCGCCGAACCTGGCAGACGTACTGAAGGCTTATACAAAGGAGGTCATCAGACAACAACCAGCAGACATACTTGAGTTTTCGGCCAAGTGAGCGCCAGCCCTTTGGCACATTCTTGCTAGCGCCTTTGAGCGCTCACAAGCTTAGATGCTCTTGCATCAGTTCCGTTACTGTGCCTGCAGGTATTTTGCACACCTAGCAAAAGCCTCTGATATGTCCAGCGACTTCATACCTCCTACAGTCAGTCAGATACGACAGGTCAATGTCCAGCTGCGGGCAAATCAGCTGCTGCCGGCAGGTCAATTGATGGAGTTGTGCAAGGGCACAGGTGTTCATGAGGGAACCCTCAAGAAGGTTGGTCACCTGCTGCCTGACTTTGCTTGTGACATCAGTAGTAAGTGTGACCTGCAAGTGGGACCACATTGATCGGTGTTACTACCAATGCATGCCAGAAGACCACTGTATGTACTCAAGCGCAGCTACAACAAATATACTCAGCACTCAGGTTCTCACACAGCAAATATGACAGCGCAAGCAGTCCAATCATAACATCATTGCACACGGTGTGAACAGCAGGTTCAACAGCGGACCCTTCTAGCACCTCAAACATATGTAGCCTGTGTCTACTTGATCAGCATGCTGAGTCAAGGTCGTAAGTGTCACATCCACGGGCCTTGTCCTGTTTTGCTGGCATGCCTGCTCAGTAGAGACCACCATCAGGAAACATGCAATGCTGCTGAGCTGCTGAAAGCTGCTGGTCAGTCTGGCTAATGGGCATGTTGCCGTCATTGCAAATGACTCTGCGATGTGTAAGAAGATTGCAGTAATGTTGTGGCAAATTGGAAGGTCTAACGCTTGGGTGACAATGTTGAGAGACTGTTTGATCACCTCAGTATGTCTTCCTGGTAGTTGTATGCATTTTGGAGGCGCATGACCTTCTCAAAGCCTCTCGAGATGCCGTGTGAGCTTTCTTGTAACAATGCAGGTGTGGCACGTTGGGAATGTACAGTCTCATGCAGTTCTTCACACTGCACAAGTCATGCCAGCTGTTCAGTGCTGTCTTCCAATCATCCTAGTAGAAACAGCTGTGAGTTGTATACTGTAATGCTGCAGGCATGCAGCTGGGACACATGCTGAGCTACACCGTGCTGAAGCCTTACATGCTGAGTTCATGAGCACCCACATGTGCTGCGAAATCTGCTGAATGCTGTTTGCCCGTGCTGCAGGTGTGGCAATTGGGTAACTTTGGAACAGATGCCAAACTGAATCCCCTGGAGGTGCTGGTCCTCATGCTGACTATGACTGCAAATGAGCTGCCTACGGTCATCAGCAACATGTTTCGGGCCTTTGGGGGGGAGGGCAGCCGCCTAGAGACCCCCACCTTTGTGCTGTTGGTGACACTCCTGTCCAAATGGGACAGCAGCCTGACAGTGCAGAAATGCAATGCACTCAAGGAGAGCGTTGAGGGGTCTGAGACTCTGGTGTTTAGGGATGTGAAGGACCTGCCTGTGCTTCAAGAGCTGTTGACACCTGCAGCTGAGGCCAAAGCTCCTGAGAGCTAGCTGGGAGTGATTTACACGCTGATGAGCAGAACGCAATCCATGACATGATACGGTATCTTTGTAAAGTGACCATCATGCCTTGCTGAACTGCATATGACAATTGCAAGCCTTGCTTAACAGACAATCAGGACCTGCCTCTCAGCAATCATGCCTCTGCGAAGAATACATTGATGCACGCGAGGTCAGACAATCATTATAATTATGAACGATCAAATGACAACAGTGGCGGGCAAGACTGTAGCACTGCCGTCCACGCCTGGTCAGCTGACTGCTAGGTATAGTTGCCAATGCGCCATTATTCACTGCTGCGCAGCATGCTTTCCTTGATTGATCTAGATCGGATCTCAGTACACTTTCCCAAGGGTATGCTGATGTGCAGCATGCCTTGTCCGTCACAGCATCATCCGGAATTTCAAGTGTTTGCACGGGCACTGGTGTAGTGAGTACAGCACTGTTGACAGTTGCTAAACAGAGCATGGAGCAATGTCCCCAAATATGAAAATATTGATAAGCAACATGATCATGTCCAATTGATTATACAGAGGTGATGCACAAAACCCCAAGTACTACTAGATATACTAAGATACCCATGTCTTCAGGCCACTTTGTTGTCTTCAAACTATCAAGGCTGTTCATTGAAACCGCATTGAAACCGCATAATGCGCATTGACTGCCTTGATGCATATGATTATCAATACATCCTATTGACACCATGATGGCAAGGCCTACACATACATGCATGCAAGGAAACACTTTGTTAGAGCCACTGTAACAAGCATCTACACCAACCATTGTTGTAGGTTGTTCATATGAGGGCTCTGGCATGTAAACGACCTACAACAGTGGTTTCTGCAGATGCTCTCAATCTACAAATATGTCAATTGTGCCTATGCACAAGCTGATGATACTTGTCTGGCATACTTGATGCATCCTGAGTGCGCTTTCCAAATAAATCACGCAAGTGTACTACAAATGCACATTCCTGGGCCAAATCAGTGGCTGCATCAGCAATCAACACATCTGTGGACACACTACCAGACAGCACAAATGGTGCATGCAACCAGACCTGCCCAATTTTGGCAGGGTCGAAAATAGACTTAGGGTCCTTGTTGAACCCCATGACCCTGCTGAATGACTGCAAGACTTTGGAAGGATCAGCTGCTTGCCAGTTCTGCTGGAAATAGTGCAGTTCAGACACATCAGTTTGCATGCACACATCACAAACCATGTTGACTCTGCTAGCCCTGATGACATCAGACCCAGGAAAACACCTGTCAAACCATGAGTTGACAGACGTGAACGCATTTTGTGAGGACCACATCTCATCAATATCAAGAACAGCAAGGCGAAAGCGTTCCCCCCAGAGCGCAAGAGCAGCATGGTTATAGGCAATGAGCTTGCTTGAGTCATAAGCTGAGGATGATCTGTCATGCCTATGCTTGATCATCTCTTCATATGATGAGCCATCATCATACAAAGGAACCTGCAGAGCATCTAGTGATACGAACTGCAGCATGCCATCAGCAATGAAGGCTGCTGTGACCATGTTTGCCTGAAGAGCTTTGATCAGTTCTGCCCCTCGTGCGTACAGCAGATAAAGATGGAACCCCAGGGCCAAGTGGTGCGCCATGTGGGTTGCAATGACTTGGGCTGCTAGTGTGACATTTGTGATGTGAATGTCGCCAATCACAATAGCATTTCTGAAGGGTCCATGGTCGTTCAGCATTGGTCCAGAGGGGTTCTGCTTGGCAATGTCTGGAAGTCTGACTGTGTAGTAAATTGGCCAATCTAGCACCCGCAAGCGAAAATCTCTTGCTGCAAGTGCTTCAGGGATGTTGGCTTCATGTATGAACGGTCCCTGATGTTGCAGTACACCAAGGTTGCTGAGCTGCAGCGGCTGCCAAGCGCCTTTTTGATCTTCGTGCTGCAGAGTTATATTTAGCTTGGATGGCACAGGTGCAAAGTCTTGACCCTCTGCAATGGCATGATTTCAATGGCAGACAGCTTGCTTGGTTGAAAGCACTGCAGTGAGGTCACCCACACTTCACAGACAGTACACCAAGCCATTTTTGCAGCCACACGAGTCGTGGGAGGGAAGCAAATGTTTGAGTACCTTGAAGCGCAGGTCTTTCGGCGTAAGCCACAGTGCGCACGAGATATGAACCATCTGTCTGACGCTTGGCTTTGAACAGGATATGCAATATGATGAGGACAGCCTCACGTCCGGAAGTGACAGGACCATGATAGGTCAGCTGTGCCATGCCAAAGTTGCCGATATTCACCGGCGCTGCAATGTCTTGCACAGCACGGCATTGTACTTGGGCAAACGGCACCAACACCAGTCCAGCCACCAATATTGCACACCTGATCAGTCGGCACATCTGCTATTGTTCTGGCGAGGGCTTGCGCTGCAACATTAGCGCGGCGTGTCAATGCAGGCATTTGCGACTTTGACATCTCGCACGCGCGATAGGCGACAGAGAGGCTCAAGTTTGAAAAGGATGGACTCATGCTCCGGGACCAGAAAGACACACCACCGCTCACACGGAGGCACAGAGGCATTAATACCTTTATCACTCCTCGACGGGGGATCTTGATTCCCATGGCGCCATAGCAAACGTTGAACAAGCAGGGTTGGCGTATACGCTTTACGACACGCCAGCAGGCAAGCGACACAGTTGCACCTTGTGTGTCTTGCCGCTGCTTGTCGTTGCGAGTGTCTTTGCCTTGCAAGCAGCTCTAAATAGGTACATCTATTTCAGCATCGCTTCAGCGCACAGCACAAATATATCTGGTGACGGACGTCGACGTGAACTCACGTCAAGACCTGGGCTTCTCAAGTGCTACATCAGTTGGCTCGGAGTCACAGCAGCACACGCCGAAAGATTGCCAGGAAAGCACACAAAAGTGCGGTGGCACTCTTAGGGTTCGGTCGGCAGAGCTAGCGGTCTGCCGCTATGCCAGCTACAGAGCAGTGGGGTGAGCCTCGGCTGTGCTCTCGCAAACCGTGCGCGCTGAACAACCTCTTGCACTCGGTTCGGCAAGGAGGCCGCCCGGAAGTGGCCTTAAGAGGCAGTGCAAATCCTATGCATACAACCCTGTGTTCCTCTCATAGAGAGATAAACACAACTCATGATGGCTTGCTGATCTGCAGCGTATTCACGAGAAGCTGATGGCCAAGGCCCTATGGCATCAATGCGGCCTCAGCACCAACATCCACTTCTGGACTTCACACTGTCCCCAAGCTCAGCAACAGGGAGAACAGCAGGTAGCACCATGCACATGCTAGTCTGCCAGACAAGCAAAACAAACTGCTTATACATATGCAACGGTCTGTATGTGCATCAGACAGATAGCTACAACGCTGTGCATGGTTTACCCACATGGCAAAGTTGGAGCATATCCTGTGTTGTATGCCCTGGGAAGACATGCAAGTCTCTGTGCTTGCCATGCTTACGCATGGTTTCAAGCTAAGTTGCTGCTTGTCAAGAAGCTTTGAGTGATTATCCCTGCTCTCCTAGCACAACAAACTGCTGAGAAAAGCTGTTTTCCTTCCCACTGAAGAGAAAAAGAAAAGACAATTACACCTTTTTCAGCAATCATAACGGGAGCCTCCTTCCTCTTGGTCTTGCGGATCAGCAGCTTCACAAGTGTGATAGCTCCCACACAGTTCGCTTCTTTGTGTAGCACAGACCAGAAAGCAAGGGCTGACTGTTTCTTATCTGTTTTACAGGGGACTGGAACTACTCCCCAACTGCCCAAGTCCAGCATCCCCAGGAAGGGGGTGTCCATTCCCGCCCACCTTCCAGAGCCACACGCCAGCTCTTCAGGCCCTCCTCAGCCCGGCCCTCGTCTGCTGCAGATAGGAGTTCTTCAGAAGCTGCTCCTGCCAAACCTGCACGCCCCAGCAGTGGCCACGTAAGCTTCAGATCTTGACACATGCTGAAAATCTGCCTGTTTTGTTTGAACAAGCCTCGTGATCACACTTACTTTGCATCATGCTGGGAAAAGCTCAAACTGCTGGCATCAGTGCTGTCTGAGATCACACACACATACATCACATACACCTGCGGCCACCTTTGCTCACTGCTGAACAATGCACACATTACCAGACAGGGAGTTTTCTCACTTGCCGCTCAAACGGTAGCAGGTTGAAGTCTGCTCGTTTGCTGGGGGCTTCAAGTAATTGTGGTGTTCACAGGCTGCCACTCGCTCAAGTGATGCTCATGAGGGGCTGTCCAGTGCAAACCTGTTCAGGACAGCCCAACAGGCCAGGGGCCGCTCACCCAGCCCTGGCCCCTCTCGGGGCAGATCCCCCAGGCCTGTATCTGGGGTCAACTCCAGGTCTGTCCTTTTCCACTTTGTGCTGCCCTTTTGCCAGGATTTATTGCTCTACTGCATTTGCTACAGTGTCAGCTGCTGTTGACTTGCCCAAATGATGATCTGCAATCTGGCTGGAACAGGTCATTGCAAGTCATTAATCAAAGGTAAAGCGGTGTTCAAGTCATAGGGCATTGCAGCAAGGTTGCATTTTGGCATAGCACTCAGGCCAGCGTGAGCTGCAGGCCCTCCATGCTTGTTCTTGATGGTTGGCTTTCAGTTTTCCTGGGCAGCCCATTATAAATACTTGGCTTCTCATTAAATTGATGCAAAAAGGTGTAGTCTGTTCTTTTTCTTCTTTTCTTGGCATACAAATGTGGTTTCTCTTGGGGCGGTCTTGCTGTGGCAGGCACCATGCAAGAGTGTTCTGGATCTGACTATGACTAATGACAACATGACAATGCAGGCCCACTCGGCCAGCATCCCCCTCACCCAGCTGGAACCCTAGTAGACAGCAAACCCTAGCCATTGACGCCCATGGCCCGTCGTCCCCCCAGACCCACCTCCACCCCCTCCACCAGAGCTGGACTTCAGCCCAGGGGGAGGGCAGCACCAGGGACCCTGCTCACATTGTTGGGATCCCCAACCATGCAGTGGGGGTGCGCTGTCATCCCTGGGAGCAGCAGCCCAGTCCCCAGAGAACTGCTTCAGGCTTTGCGTCCCAGCCAGCGACTGTCAGGCATTATTTGTCAAATATGATCAATGCTCCCATTCCCTCAGCGCAATCCCCAGTCAAACGCCCCACCAGGCGTCAGGATCCCGAAGCAGTTCCCTCAGGATGCTTTAGTCCCAGCAAGTGGGCTTCTGCCAGGTCATCTGCTGATGAGAGAAACCCTGACAGCAACCCATGCAGCAACCCTACCACAGAAGGGTCCAGCCCTAACAAGCGGGCAAGTTCTGCTAGGTCATCTGTTGAGGACAGAAACCCTAGCAGCATCCC